>MDSV01085120.1_pt1 | contig 16444 bp, 19 predicted proteins | sample 810851 | NCBI WGS metagenome assembly MDSV01 (sample SAMN05326640, study PRJNA326480) | marine metagenome | isolation source: seawater | place: Atlantic Ocean: North East | collected 2012 | reverse complement strand
TCCATTACTACCTATAATGGGTGCGTTAGCAGTGCCAGTATCTTCAAATTGAATTACTGATGATGTGCCTCCTGTGTTCTTGAACAAGGCTATATTATTAGAAGCCGTAGACGTTTGGAACTCAACTGCACGACTACCTGTTGGTGCGGTGCCAGTCCCCACAGTTAAGAATCCTGCATTGGCAGCACCAAGTAATAAGGTGCCAGTTCCAGTAGCATAAGTAAAATTAGCATCTCCTCCAATAGTATCACCTGCTGTGCCAAAGGCTACTTGAGTATCAGCAATCGTTCCTCCAATAGTTGCAGTTGCTGTGGCGGCGGTAGCCTGAATGGTGCCATCTGCGAAAGTAAGAACTCCTCCACCACCTGCAGCGATGGTTAAATTGACTCCTTGCACTAAGGCTGTGCCGTGAATGTTACCCACAACTGATAGTTCGTAGCCGGGGGTGTTGGTGCCAATTCCTACTCTGACATTGGTAGCATCAACAACTAAAGTATTATTGGTGTCATCAATAATATACAGATCAGCACCAGCAACGGTGGTCTGAATAACATCAGTCATAGTAATACCTAAGTGTTACAACTATATCTAACTTTCGCCATCAATCTTCGGTGAACTCAACAGTAGCAACATAGTTTCCGCTGCCTGCAGGGGTATTAACCACGAATCGCAGGGTGTTAGCACCACCAGTTCCCAAAGAAACATTGAGCCCATCAGTTCCCGGAACTACCACAAACAAGAAATCAGGTAGGATCGGGGCACCAGTAGATCGAGTAACGATGCCTTCATCAGTTACCAGAGCCGAGTTAGCAGTAACAGTATCTTCTAAATAAATGGTGGCTGAGAAACCCACATTGGTCCGACTGCCTGTTGGAATAGCGAAATCGATGTTTTGGGTGACACCAGCAGCATAAGTTCCAGTAACTTTACCAGAAGAAGACCCTGCTGCTTCAATTGTAATGGCTCCAGATCCATTGGTAATAGTAATACCTGCTCCAGCGGTCAAGGTAGCCTTGTTTAACGTGTTACCTGTGGAGTTACCAATCAGTAATTGTCCATCAGTGTAAGATGTTTGTCCTGTGCCACCATAAGCGACGCCCACAGTAGTTCCTTGCCAGACACCTGTGCCGATAGTTCCCACAGTAGTGAGAGAAGAAGTAACTACTCCCGATCCCAAGGTTGTAGCATTTAGGACAGAGGTTCCGTTAATGCTGTATTCTTTACCAGTGGCCACATCTAAACCAGAAGACGAGGACATAGCCCCACCATCAGAAAGGGCAGTAAAAGTAATGGTATTAGCACCAATAGACGATAGAATGTTGAGTCCCGCTCCATTGTTTGATCCCACACCTGCTCCTGCAGCATCGGAGTTAAGATCAATAACCGCATCTTCAATACGCAGATTGGCAGTATCGATAAAGGTAGTAGTTCCTTCAACAGTAAGACTTCCCGGAATCACTACGGTAGAGGTAGAACCACCTACGGTAAGAGTGTTAGCACCGACAGCACCAAAAATAGTGGCTGAACCAGCAGCACCGAGGTCGATCGCTGTGGTGTTGGCACCAACTACCAAGTTTTGAACAGTAACTAAACCAGCCTTGTTAGTAGTAAAAGCAGCATCAGCACCGAAAGCACCACCATTGTTGTATTGAACCTCTCCGTCGACACCAGCCGGGGTTCCGGCTGCACCTGCTAAGAAGTTAGCACGAGTTTGTTTGCGTAAAGCAGTAGCCGTATCGTCATAGATAAGGATCAGATCAGCGTCATCAGCAGTTGCGGAAGCAGTTTGACCTGTAATAGCCACAGATTGGAGGGTAGCAGCACCACCCGCAGCCAATAAGACATCTCCACTAACAGCCACGGCAACATAGGCAGCCCCGTTATCTTGAACTATACTGCCTGCTGCGCCTGCCAATAATTCAGAAAAACCTACTCCAGCAGATCCTAAAATGATAGCACCATCGGTAGTAGCCGTAGTGGTAAGAACACCTGCCACACTGGTAGTCATTAAACCAATAGTATTCAAGGAATCTACTCTTAGGCCACCTGCTGTGATGATCGCTCCAGCGAAGGTAGCACCATCGTCGATCTGAATAGCACCCGTAGGAGATCCTGCACCATCAGAGTTGATAGTATAGGAATTGACTGTCTGGGTAATCTTCGCCATAGTATGATATCCCCATCACGACTATTTATAGTTTCAGTCCTGCACTTCAGCAGTTCGAACATGCGCTGTCCAGTCAATTGTAGTAGCGGCAGCCCCTGTAACATTGATTACAAGGTTATTTCCAGATCCTGCTGCTGAGATATCCCATGCGCCTCCAGAAGAATCAAAGACCACAAAGACAAATACTCCTCCTAAAATGGTGGCTGCGCCGCCATTCCTATTGATTGCCCCTTCTAATTTAACAGTTATAGAGTTAGCAGAAGAATCCTGTTTACCCACTACCAAGGCATCGAAAAACCATGTAGAATTGTCTACCAAGGTCATAGCACCCGATCCGGGTTTAAGTGACATGGCTGTGGGAGTAGCATCAGCAGTGGTAGCATCTAAAACATAAGATCCATGACGCAGAGTGCTATTGAGAGCAGTGGGTTGAATAACCACACCGCCTGTGGGGACAATCTGTAATTCTCCTGCGGCATCGGCATAAAAATCAACATATTCTGTGCCATCATAATCCAAACGTAATTGGGTCGTGGTGTCCCGAACATCTAATTTCCGAGCCGGGGCTGTGAGACCTATACCTACTCGGTTGTTGACAGAATCAAAGATGAATTGAGATGATCCACCGAAAGCACCAGCGTTATTGAATTGAACGGAATTGTTGGGAGCAGCAGGTGTTCCACCCCCTCCAGCACCTCCTGTGCCGATCGATGTCAGATTCCACGAAAGCAAATCTATGGTAGCAGTAGTGTTATTAGAAGCCTTGAGTTCTAAACCGACCTCATCGCCCGCAGTTAGATTGAGTAACTTGGTAACGGTGATATTGAAATCATCTCCGAGAGCGGCACCTTGAGAACTGGTCTCAGTAGAAGTGTCAACAGTTCCGTTGACCGAAAAGGCTGCGGTAACTGTTTCTTGGGCAGTTTGTGAGGCTATTGATATTACTGCTATGGCTTGGTAAGTGCCATCATTATCCGGGGCTATGGTATCAGGATTAGATCCTGCACCTGATGAAAAGGTCATATTACTGATCTGTCCGACTCCACCTGTATTGACTCCAGTATAAGAGGTAGTAAGGATATAACCCGAAGGGCCTGTATCAATACATTCTCCAAAACCTTGCACGGCAACGCTACCGCCACCAGTAACGATAGAAACAACGCCACCACCCTCATCGGTTAAAGTTCCATTGGATACTCTAATGGTATTAACGTTGGTAACAGTTGGATTACCATCCTGTTCCTCAACAGTAAGGTTAAAAGAACTGCCACCGCCACCACCAGAGGTAACGAAAGTAGTTCCCGTGAACTTCTTACCAGTGTTAGCACGAGCCATAGTCTTGCTTGTGCCGCACTGCTATTTATACGTTGCGACACGCCTCAGGACTCTAATTTGACTCTGGAGACGTCAGTATATCCATCACGCATCTCAGACCAGCCTGCGAATACAGCATCCATAGTGTTGGAGTTGATGGTTGTTCCGCTGGTATTGATAACACGATAGACAATTTGGCGTTCTACGACCAAAGGAACATCATAATGCCACAAATCACGCTTAGGTGCAGGAGGAGCCCATTGGAAGTTATCCCACTGCATGAACAGAACTCCGTCGACCCAGATCTGATAAGTTATACCACTGGTGATGTTAGAAGGATCGTTATCAGCCTCAGCGTGTCCGAAAGCACTCACGACAAATAATTCACCATTGGAACCGCTACTAACAGTTCCTGTGACGGAAGAACCAGTGCTACCCGATCCAACTGGGAAACGAGGAACTCCTGAAGAAGAGGGTGTAGTAGACAAACCAGTAACTGGAGGGATTTGTGGTGCACTTGCAGGCGGGTTTCCTGCTCCAGTGGTGCTACGAGCGGCTACCTGATTGAGAACTCCGTCCCCAGTGCTGTCGAACCAACTATTAGATCCGAGAACGTCAGTAACGTTGACGACAACGGCATCGATGTAGGAATCGGTGAGAAATCCGGCACCAGCAAGACTCCCATCAGCGTTATAGGTGTTAATAGTGTTCCATGCTACTTGTTGACGCTGAATAACGTTGGCGGAATTGCCTTTAGAGACCATGTGCCACGGATAATTACTGTAATCCAGAGGAACTCCTGAAAGTCCTGTATCAGCCATAGGGCGGACTGGACGACGGTAGGTAGCAGGATCTACACCCGGACGCACTACTTGAGTGGCTTGGTGACTATCAGTAGCATACGAATGGTATGGAACGGGATGGTTTACAACCGCTTTACCCGCCTGAGCATACCCTGTTTGTAGGGCTTTCTTACGATATGGACGTTTTATGTCCCTGATCTTATCGCCAGTTGTCATAACTATCACTCCGTTGCACTGCTATTTATACTTTCACTTCTTCCGACCACGAGCATAATGTTCGTCCAGACGCTTCTGTTTGTCTCTCCATTTACGTTGCAGATCGAGATATACCTCAAAGGTTTTAGGATCGAGCCCCTCCATCTCTAAAATCTGCTTTTTATACCACAAAACGCTGTCAGGATTAACAGTTATTCCTAACTTCAGTAATTGATGACAAATCATGGCTTCTGCTCCTTCAAAGAGATAATAAGAGGCAAAGGCTTCAGCAAAGACCCAATAACTGCCGATAACACCATAATTATCCTCGGTGGCTCCTGTATATTTCTCATCGATATACTCTTGGAGTCCTGCCATATCATTCATAACCGTGTATTGTAAATCCCATGTTTGGCCGGGGAGAATGTAACAATTAGGCTTAAGAGACCATTGAGGCACCTTGAAACCAACTTCTTGTGGAAATGGGGCGGCATCGCCTGAGATTCCAATACCTCGAACGTGAATTGGATCGGAAAAATAGCCTGTATCATTAACTTCTAACTGTAAAAACCCATTGGGAACGACATTTTCGTAATAATCAGCAGTTTTGAGGGGATCTAAAGCCGTGCTGGGTATAACAGTAGCATTGATAGTTTTTCGACGATCGGATTTACTGGCAGAAGTTTGAATCGAAAAAGACGGAGGGTTCTGGTTAACCCCAAAGCGAACAAAGTTGCTGGTAACTACATAATCAATAAAACCGGGTGGAGCAAAGGACTCAACAACTTTAACGGGCACCATATCACCAAAAGCCTCGCCAATTCCACTTTGTCTAAACAAAACTTCAAAGAAGTTTTGGACATCGGTTGCGTTACTTATGACGAAATAATAAGGAGTATCTGGGCCCGGATTGATGTTATTGACGTCTAATTCAACCATAGCAGCATAAACTCCACCCAATTCCAGTAAACGCTCACCTTGGGCCCTATTACTTACACTATATTCTGGGTTTTGGGCACCTTGATACTCCCAATCCCAGATAAATAATCTGTTAGTAAAGGTAGCACGAGCCTGTAAGGTAAAGGTCAGTTGCCAATAACGGTTCAAAGTAGTTACTGTGGGAATAGGTAAAACGCCGGGGCTTGATCCAAAGTTGTCAATAACTACAAACTGATCCTCACGAACTAATGGTAAAGAAGCGATCTGTTTACGGTCCCAAAGCGAGTATGGGGCGAACTCCGTCGTTCCAGCGAATTGAAATAACCCCTTGGTTCGGTATTTGCCAGCACTTCCATATTGGGAAGTAAAAAGGGAGAATGGCTCACCAGCCTCGGGAAAATTATACAGAGAAAACTCCACTTTATTGCCAACAGGATTGGCGGGGTTAACATTTTGTTCAGCATACGGCACCAATCGCCAGAAATAGCCTAAATGTCTCATCGATCCACCCCCTCATTAAGACGAAAGACATGAGAGTCTCCCATAGTCTGCCAACGCAGAAGATCTTGCTTATACTTTTGGAAGTTTCGAAGAGTAAGTGGTAAATTAAGTTTTTGTAATTGATGGGCGATTAGTAAATCAGGACCATCTACTAAATAGTATTTGACATAGGCTCGTGGGATTTGGCCATCATTGGTGGGATTAAAAGCAGAGTTAGCATTGTCTTGAGACCAATAGACTCCCCATGTAGAGTTGGGTTGAATAATGATCGGAGGATAAATGCCCTCTCGGAAAGCCTCATGAGTAAAGATATTCTCCGAATTGGGTTCTGGAAAAGGCACCATGTTACCTGATAGCCCTGAGATCGACGAATAGTCTGGTGCTTCAAAGAAATACCGTTCGTTGACATAAACATTAACGTTAGCATCACGGGGCCAACAGGCTAATCCATCTAAGATCAGTAATTGAGTATGGTTAGTAGAAGCCGAGGTTTTGAGATTATTCCCTTTTCCACCCCAGATGATATCGAGCGGATCGCCGCCGGGTAAAGCGGGAACCCAGTTGCACTCAGTATAAGATGTGGCTCCGGGGTTAGCGAAAGACCATTGACCGAGAATAGGGTGACCATTTTTGTCACACTCTACGCCGTTGGGCACGACGCCTCGCCATTCATAAGCCTGACGGGTAATTGCCATAGTAATAACTTACCGACGCTGCTATTTATATCTTGAGAGTTTGGTAGTTTATCGTAGCATAGATCATGAATCGATTACTTCTCCATTTGTCTTCTAACCACTGACCTGCAGAAACCAACCTGTTTCTCCATAATTTTATTTCATCGTAAAACTTTCCACTAACTTGAAATAATTGAGGATAATCTATAAAAATGAGATACTGAATCAGATCTTTCTTTTTGCCAGACACAGGTAAATCCTTAGACTTTAATAACTCTTTGAGTTCAGCCACGGTCATATTGACATAAGTATTATAGTCACTGATCCAATCAGCCATAAAAACAGTTAGTGCTACTAACTATATGTAGTTATGCTCAAACGGGGTTGCCATCGTTGTAAGGGTGCATGGCAACGTTGCCTGAAAGCACCTTTTGAATAGCAAGTTCACCGATAAGGTCAACAATCACTGAGCGGGTAGCAGTAGTAGTGGTCTTAACTTCGACCTTAACAGCCAGTGGCTGTTGGAAGAGAACCAGAATTGGTGTGCTGAAAGCCAGAACTGCACCACCATTAGCAAGATTGGTGTGCAACCAGCCGATATCGAATTGATTGGAAGGAACATTGTTAGGTCCAACTTGGATCGAGACTGCAAAGTCAGTTTCCGTAGTGGCAGAAGATCCTGCAGCGTCAACAATACGAACTGCAATAGCGTAGAGGCGAACTTCTTCGTTGTTGGCTTGGTTAGTGTAAACTGTCACTGTGTTTGTAGTGCCAGCCGTGGTTGCCCCCGTAAAATCGTGTCGAGTTGTGTAAATCTCTGGTTGTGGATCTTGGTTTGCCATACTTTCACCTTCGCTGCTCTACTATATAAATCTACCGCTTGTAACTGGGTCCTCTAAAGGCCAAATTGGTGGGTGGAATGCGCTTTTGGATGGCCAGTTCGCCAACTAAACTAATCACTACGGTTCGATTAGCCGCTAAAGTTGCACCAGTGGTGCTATTAAGAGAAACTTGAACACCCAAAGGTTGCTGGAACAGGGCTAAAATCGGAGTAGGGAAAGCCAATTGTTTATCATCACGGAAACAAATTACGGTAGCATCAAACTCATTTGTAGGGATATTATTGGGTCCTACTTGAATAGTGACTCCAAAATCGACATCAGTGGTAGCAGTAGAAGCAGGAGTTCCATTTTCATTGAGAATATCAACCAAAATAGCGTAAATACGAAGTTCTTCGTTGTTGGCTTGGTTAGTGTAAACTGTCACTGTGCTGACATCACCTGTGGTATTGGTGTTAGTGAACTCATGCCGTGTGGTATAGATTTCTGGCTGAGGATCTTGATTTACCATACTCTAACTATGACGTCCCTACTATTTATATCTTCACTTCATCTTCATTTCATCCCAGATCGATATGTCGGGGCCTGTGTCATAGGGAGGTGGTAAAAAGACGGGGCGTGTGGCATCGGGCGGAGGTATGGGTGGCAAAGGTTTATCCAACATAAGTCCTTTCATGATCTTGGGAGGAGGGGGTTTAAAAAAGGTGCTACGACCGATCCACCATAGCAAGGGAGTTAAAATAAAGACATCAATCATTAGTGCCCACGGGCCTAAAGTCGCAAATAAATCATCGAGAGCCATTTGGGTTTGAGATGGGCCTACCATACCTTCACGCCAAACATATCCTAAACAAAGGGCGGAAACTGCAGTAATGATAAATATAGTGAATATGCAAGCCTGTATGAAAGAATGAAGGCGAGACATACTAAAAAATCCTCTTTACCGCTATATATTTCTATCGGTTCCCTGCATCAGCGAATAACTCCGATTCGTCGATCCACTCTGGACTCTCGGCAACCTCGATTACAGGAGGTTCCAAATCAGGGCGATCTGAAAACAAGAATCCATAAAGACGAGGTCCTAAAGATTCCATTTCATTAGTTAGGTCTTGGCCATTAGCGGTAGCCTGTTCATCTAAAGCATTAAATACTTTGGTGATTGCATCTAAACCTTGATAAAACTCAGGAGTAAAGGCTTGACGATACATTCGAGATATTTTATCAGCCGAGGACTGAGCCATCATAGCCAAGATAACTGCTCCAACGTTAGTTGCCAAAATAAAGGCTAACAGATTGTAATTAAGTAAAAAGGAGGGCTCAAAAAACTGGGCTACGGTTTGCACGATAAGCGATAGTAGGGTAACAATAATTAGCATACCTTTAACCGAAACAAAATCGGTGTTTTGAACAGTGTCCCAATCATCCTTTGATAACATGTAGATATACCTCCTCGAATAATTCTATATGGCCCACAGATTGATATCCATAGGCAGTAAGCGTTTCCAACACCTTCTTTTCCCAGCGTCTTCCTTTGTCAAAAATAAACTCTTCCAAACGGAAGATCCCTTGTTGAGCCAACATGATAAAATCCTCGTAGTAAACAAAGGGTAACAACTTGTCTTGCCATTGAATCTCTTCGAAATCTGAGGCGACTTGGTGAACTTCTGATTCCAATTGTTCCATAAGTTGGCGTTCAAAGAAATCTTCTCCCAGTTGCCTTTTGACAGGATCTTCGATATCATGGCCAGCGGCCAGCCGATCACGCATAACGATCCATTCTTGTTCCAGAAGAGAGTCCCAACGTTGTGGGTCCATAGCATATTCGGGTCCCAGAAGGCGTCGCCGCTCATTGAGATATGACTCTCGTCTTGCCGAGAGATATTCCAACCACACATCTTCGTCATGGGCCATCGGTTAAGAATGGTTATACCACCTATTTGTATCTATCGTATCATCAAGGGGGTTTGACAAGTATTTTCCCAAGTGTCTCCACGCTTGGTTTTACTACCTCGACATTGAGATAGGATACAGTCGGCAGTTGTATCAGGATTTCTGACTACTCTGTAATTGACAAGAGGAGTTGTTTTACGAAGTGCGGGAGTTATCAAGGTCTGGTTATCGATGTCTAAAATGGAGTTATACTTACTAAAACTATTTATAATTGCCATCTGATCTGCGGAAGGAGTAAGTGGCCTCGTCGGATCTAAGTCGTTGGCTCGGGACATTCGCTTTTCTACATCTTCTACAAAACGTTCTCGATCAAATGTGTAGGTGATGAAATTACCATTATGTTCATACTTAGTTTCAAAATACCACCACATTCGATATGGGAAGGGATAGATATCATCTCCACGACTGAGATTCTTATCTCTCTCCTCTTCGTAGTCTGTGCCCGGCACGGCCTTGCCGACTGATCCAGTAACCTGATTTTCTAAATCTATATAAGCCTTCTCGGCAAGCCCCGTAGGTCCAGTAAGGTGATAAAAAGGCCACAAAATATCCATCCGATTCTGAGAAATAACATAATCTTTTGAAGGTGTAGGAACCTGCTGTATATCTTCTAAGTGATTCTTGTGGTCGGAATGAGAGGGGTCAAAACGAGGGTGGGCATCAGGATCGGACCAATCCTTCAGACGGATAAAAGCATCTTGATCACCATTGGGTCCGTCAGCGCAATAATCACAAAAACCCCAATCTTGTGGATTGTCTAACAAATCTTGCATTAACTCGTCAGATAACTCTCCTGAAGACCAATCATTGAGATACTCACCAAAGTTCCAATAAATGTTATAATAGGCCATGCCCGAATTAGCCCAATCACCAGTTTTATTCCATAATCCGTATTGTGATTCCCTCCGCATTATTCGAGGGCGGCGTAAACCAAATGGCAGGGTGGCGTAGTTAATAGTCACTGAAATCACTCTGGCCCATTAAGATCGTCAGGCGTAGTGTGTAATTCAGGATCTTCACGGAGGCGATCTAACCACATTTCAGAAAGTATGGTTCCAACGATAGTAGTCATCACACCCGTCATTACACCAACTGTGATAGCAATAATCAATCCTTTCCCCTGAGCGTTATTGCCTTGGGATTCAAAGGTTTCTGCCATCATAAGAGGTTGTTGATAACCTCCACAGGACGTGCCGGGGCCTTGGAATCGCCCTCCCAGAGCACGACAATCAGACATGGTGGCTTCAAAACATCTGCCATCTGGTAGCAAACAGGCTCCAAACCAATTAGAATAAGGGGTAGCATGATAAACTTCTTCTTCAGGATCGTAATCTTCTACTACTGCTTGTCCCATTTCTACTTCGGCAATAGGCTCCATGTCTTCATCTAAAATAGCCACACCAACATTATCAAAATCGATATCATCGTCGTCACCATCGGTGGCTACGACATAACCTACAACTTCATCATGACGATCGCTAACAGCAGCCACGGCATCGGAAAGTTGCTCGAACTCAGCCTTTCGTTTCAGCATTTCAGCGATCTCATCGACCCCTCCTGCTAACGAGATACCTTGCCAAGATTCGGCTCCCAGATGTGAAGCCACCTGAAACTTTTGAAGAGTATTAAAATCCTGTGTAGTCATGTATCTGACCCTGTCAATGGAAACCGCGTTCTCTCCATTGTGCCAGTATTCTGAGTGGATCGAAGTGCTTCCAGCATCGAGAGGGTCGTTTTTAACACCCGGATACATCATTTGCATGAGTTGGATATGATTATTGTTGATAAAGGTGTCCTTGGAAAAGATAACTTCGTCGTAGTGTTCCCTGTAACCGTCCCTGAAACAGAGGGTGACCAAAGCATAGCGGTCCGATTTTCCACCTTGCCACTCCATGATAATCACTCTGCATTAAAGATTTTGTCTTCTCTATTTGAGAACTCCTCGAAGAACCCAAGGGAAAGAATTAGGAATGGAACACCCATCAGTAAGTAATCAGAAAGATAGAAAGCACCATTAGGCCATCCGTGTTGCTTATGAGTTCTAATAACTCCTAAAACAGTTCCTGTAAAGAAGGCAGCCGATCCAACAGCAGGGATAAGGAGATTACGCCATGCTTTACGACTGGCTTTGGCTTCCGCTTCTTGCTGATCGGAGAAAGTATCTTCGATAACGTCTTTTTCAACCTTGGTCATTCCGAGATCCTCCAAAGAATATGTAAGCGAGAGTTAGACCTGCCACTCCCGGAACAATCAATCCTTTGAGATCACGGGTTGGCTTAACTTGCATCCCATCAATTGCTTGTGTTTCGGATGTATCCGAATTAAACCATCCGAAAAACTTATCATACCAAGCGATAGAAGCAGCGGGTGGATTAGGATCTTCATCAGGAGCAGTAGTTACGCCTGCTTGATTATCCGTAGTTTTACAGCCTTGAGTATTCCAAAGAGGATTACAGGTGCGTTGCTGATACATAGCACGGGAGAAAGAGCCGGGGGCTGATTCCGTAATGTATTTCCAATCTTGAGGATCGGCACCAGAGGAAGGGGTGATTCCAAAGATTCCTGCGATACCTGACATAGTGAAGGGAAGTCCGCCAGATCCATAGGGTTGGTAAGCATTTCCAGAATCATCTAAAACAGTAACTGAAGGTTGCCATGCTGTTCCAGCAGCAGTAGTTGGGGCTTTCGAGATCGGGTTGCCTTGATTATCATAACCAATGATTTCTTGTTTTCCACTGGCTGTGTTAACGTAGCATCTTCGACTGTATAGGTCACCGGGGTCGCATGTAATGTTATATCCTGTCATCTTAATCACTCTTATCTGTTAATTTCCTCAGAAGAAAAATTGAGGCTGCTATTCCCAGAACTCCGATACCAAGAGTAACTCCTGTGGAGATACTCTTAGAGGTAACTGGCACGATGTCTTCTAAACGGGTGTCAGAGGTCTCTATAATGAGTTCCAGAAGATCGTCAGCGGTCTCCTGTGGAGCAGTAATGACCCAGAAGTTGTTTTCTCTTTCAACATTTACTTCTTCTCGGGTTTCTTGCCATTCTGGGTGGGCTTGTAGCCTCAACCAGTGGTCGGGTTCGATAGCATAGCCTACGCCACCATTTCCTTCGGCTTCCATAGTAGGATCGAATCCTTGTGGAATATCGTTAGCAACCTCGTCTTGGAGGGCACCTTTAAGGAAATTAGATTCTTCTTCATCGTCATCATCTGATTCTTCTTCATCAGATTGAGATCGGGATTTATCGTAACCATCTGCCCCATAAGTAATACAAGGATCTTTGCCACATCCACAATTTTTCTTTTCTTCAGCAGCCATACTCATAGGGCCGATACCATCGTCATCATCTTCAGAATGGAAAGGAGTGGTGTTGGTATTAACTGTTTCTTCAGTCCCCGGTATAGCGGTTACCATGCCTGCGGAGTTTTGTCCGATAACATTACCCGATCCTTCAGGAAGAAAATCATCTACACCTGTGACCTGAACTGCGCTTTCGGAAGCCTTGGTCTCAGTTGCTGGGTGTTCTATCTCTAATCCTAATGCTTCGGCTACTTCTTCGGCACGGGCTTTACTGCACGTTTTGTTAAGATTGTAGGATTTATCTCCTACCTTGTGAACTCCTTTAAGGGAATAACTCTTTTTCTTTACCACAGAGGTGATTTTAGCCTTAACCTTCTTTTTGAGGGGCAAACAATAAAACTCTTCCTTCATTTAATCACCATCCAAAGGCTTGAGATTCATAACTTACTCGTGGAGCGAAAAGGGAATCGTTGGCCGCAAAAGTAGTCATTTCTTGTCCAATAGCATCTCCAAAGACTCCGTTAGAACCGAAATCTAAATAATCTGCTGAAGGTGCTGCCTCAAAATAAAAGTGGGCATCGGGATCAAGCATTCCTACCTGATCAGGGTTTTCTGCAGCCTGTTCCTCTTGCTCTTCTTCGTCAAGATCGGAATAGGCTTCTTGAGTGGCGTCTAAAAGACGTTCATACTTTTGGATTTCTTCTTGGGAGGTTAGTCCTCGAGATAGGCGTCCCAGACCATAGGAAAGGGGTGCTATTCCTAAAAACATCATTAGTGGGGTCGCAGCCGTTCCAAGCATCTTTAGTTTAAAACGATCCAGACCGATAAAAGCCAAAGTGCTGAGACCCACAAAGAGAGGGATTCCCGTAGATAACTTAAAAGATTCTTTTTCAACCTTAGAGGGCTCCCGCTCAACGGGTTCGATGCCTTCGCCGTGAAGGATTTGATTGCGGAGCGCAACAAAGTCTACCATAGACAAGGTTGAGCATCCCGACTACTTATACTTTGCCTATTGAACGCCCATGGCCCTACCGAAGTAGTTTTGACCGAAAGTAGGCTCAGTAGTCATTAACATATAACTATATGCAGTCCAATCTTCAGTAACTGGATTGCTGGTGAATTGTCCAACAGGGATGGTGTAATCAATGGTTTGACCCACTGCTTGACCTGCTAAAATGTTGCGTTCGGTAGAAATACGAGGAATGGTTCCCCAATCACGGACGATAGCAGCCTCACGAGCAGGTTCGACGTGGGCTTCTTTGACTTCTTCGTCTTCCTCTTCCTCTTCTTTTTGGTCCTTATTTTTGAGGATAAGTCCTCCAACATACCAACCGACAGCGGCTGGAATGACCAACTTCCAAGCATGATCAAGGAATCCTGCTATCATCTTCTGCATACTACTCACTTACTCCCTCTGCTATTTATAGTTTCTTACCCAATAGGAAAGCAGCGACCATTCCAAGACCCCATGATAGAGGGGGAAGTCGCTGTAAAAAGGATTCTTTAGGGGCAGAAATCTGGAAATCTTCGTCAGTGATATTGCTAATATAAAAACCATCTCTTTCACCATCAGGTGTTAGTTGATTTCTACGATCGTCAACCTCTGCGGATCGGAGTTCTTCTACAAACTCTGGCTTGGCTTCATTCCAATACTCTCTCATGTGGCGTGATTTAGGATTGTTAACTTTATTCATCCAGTTACGATCATAACGATGTAGCAAGGTGGTAGCAGCACCGTCAGCGAAGGCACTTCTCCATGCGTCATACTCAGCATCAAACTCAAACTCTGGAGTGATGTCGGGCATCTCCGTCTGCAAATCATCTAAACGGTAAGATAGATCGGAAAGCAATTTCTTAGCAATAGGGTATCGTGGGTGCTTTTGTAGACCCAAGTTCTCCATCTCTGCGATGTCGACACTGAGTTCTAAATATAATTGTAGGGCTTCGTTCATGTCGGTTATATCTTCTATAATAACATCATTGTTAAGAGAATACGTTAGAGCAAAGACTTCACTTTCGGCTCGCTTACGCTTAAGCCCCTCACTGCCATCAAGAGGTGTCCAGTTAGCCATTTCTCCTAACTCCATAGGATCTTGAATTGGGGCGTTGCCTTCTTCACTCATCATTTGATGAAGAACCTCAGGAGGCATTTTTTCCACCATTGAATCCATCCAAATCTCTTTAACATAGGGCTTGGTAAGCAGTTCTTCCAGTTCTTGGTTACTCAATCCCATATACCAACTTATAGTTCTTTCCCTTGCAGTAGCATCGTGATTTCCAGTTTTAAGGTATTGCATGGCCCATCCTAAACCAATATGTGGGTCGTTTTTTAGAGAGGCTGCGTGAATAGCACTTACGATATCTTCGTTAGCCTCTCCGTGCATCCAAGCCTCTTGCCATTGTTCCCAAAGTGAGTCCCACACGGCTTGCGGATCGCGGGCTTCTGCGGCAGAAATAATCATGGTTCCATCTTCTGACATAAAAATGCCATCTGGTGGTGCAGAGGCAGATGAAAATCCATAGTCATCTTCGAATTGAACGATGCCGTTGCTGAGGCTTGAAATGTATTCCATCAATATCGAGTCTCCTTATAGCCTTTTCTCATCTTTTGCGATTCCTTGCGGTTGTATTCGCTGATTCCCATAGGGCCATAAAGAGTCATTGTAGAGCCGATACGACCATAGCCATTGAAACCGCCTTTGTTAGTCATGACGAAAACGTGATACTTATTGGACGATCCACTCTGATCAGTAATATAGTTGGGGCGTCCCTTGATTCGCACACCCTTATAACGAGATCGAATGGCATTTACTACTGCATCTACGTCAGCCTTACTTGGTTTATGACGGGACATAGCAGCAAACTCTTCTGCTCGCTTAGCAGCAAGACGTCGACCTTCTTGGGCTTTAGCCGCCATACCTTTTTTACCATACTTGCGAACGCCGATCTTATAAGCAGTTCTGCGTCCTATTTCCATAGCCTCTTTGCGAGACTTTCCTTTCTTGATATAACCTTGAGCAACTTTGTTTGCTAATTTATCGAAAGCAGATTCAGCACCATACCATTCTGGTGCACCACGGCCAATTCCACCAGCGGAATCTTGGCCATAATCGTTACCAATTACTGGAAGTCCGACACCAAGGGCATCACGACCACCAACTTCTTCATAAACCATAGGATTGACTATTGGGTATTGTTCAGCACCATACCATTGTGGAACTCCACGTCCGCCGCTTAAATCAGAGTCTTCTCCATAAGCGTTCGGGACAACTGGGAAAGCGGAATCTCCTAAGATAGCATACTCAGCCCTTTTCTCTCGAAGTTGCATGTTCTTGGCTTTCTTGGCTGCTCGCATGGCCCTTGTTCGACGGCCGGGGCCCTTGATCCATGGAGGTTTAGCGTAGGTATCCTCAGCAGTATAGGTTTGATATCCTTTCTTCTGTTTAGCACCTGCTTTCTTAATTGCAGCGTTGACGGCTTGCTGTTTGTTACGAGATTGAGTAACATTGATAAGACGGGGCTTTTGACCCAATCCACCGTATGCTCCCATAGCAGTAGTGATTCCGGGTGATCGTTCCCATGCCCAAACGGCATAGAACTTGTTAGAACCCTCAGCATGATATCGATACCAATAAGGGCCCCAAGTGCATTGAGCCCAAGTAAAGTTAGGGTCACGATCTTGAACTTCAGCCAAAACATTTCTCTTTTCACGCTTTAGATCTGGCATGGCGGTGCTGGCAGCAGCAAACTCTTC
>MDSV01232563.1_pt1 | contig 16446 bp, 13 predicted proteins | sample 810851 | NCBI WGS metagenome assembly MDSV01 (sample SAMN05326640, study PRJNA326480) | marine metagenome | isolation source: seawater | place: Atlantic Ocean: North East | collected 2012 | reverse complement strand
GTTCCACAAATCTCGATTAATTGACTAATCGTCATTTCAAAAAAGGGTTTAGCATCGGTGTAATTACGAGGGTCTCTATCATAAATGTGACTGACATTGGTGGCGATGATACAATCTCTAGAATTACAATCTCTTGCTAATGAAACTGCTACTGCATCTGTTGTGTGACCTGGTTTGGTGCCACCCATAACAACAATATTGTAATCGTTGAAATACTGTGATGCGGCTTCTGTAGTGTGTGGTATTTCTGGTGCAACATTACAACCAATATCAACGAGTGTTTGCTGAATTATTGTTGCATTTAATCGAGTTGCTGCGATTCCAACCTCATCTAATCTATCTGGGTCTGAAACTAAATTTTTAGCTAAATCAATCCCTTCTCGAGCCGGCAGTCCGCCTCCGACTACAATACCTAATTTCCGAGAATTGCCTTCGATGTGAATTGCTAGTTGGCGTAATTTACCAAACCAAATCTTACGATTTTCTGATTCTTCTGGTCTTAGCAGGCTGCCGCCTAATGCTATGACCTGTGGAAGTCTCATAGATGCTCGTTTGAGTTTAAGCACTTAGACTATACCATCAAATCAACTGTTGTGTACTCTTTATTCCCCATTTCATCAAACGACAAAGGGAGGCTTCAAGTGCTACATCGAATGCCCATCAATTGGAGGAGTCTTTATGTCGGGTGATGCAGACATTGCAACAAAACGGCTAAGACTAAAGATTGCTCTAGAAGAATTACGAGAAATGAAAGGTTTTGGAACCGAATTAGTGACTATTATTATCCCACCAGACCGTCAGATTTTCGATGCTAGAACTATGCTTCAAAATGAGCATGGCCAGGCTGCAAATATCAAATCAAAAGGCACTAGAAAGAATGTTCAAGGCGCTATCGAATCTGCCATCTCAACATTAAATCGTTTCAAAACCCCTGGCGAGAATGGGATAGCATTATTCGTTGGTGCGATAATTATTGGCAATAATAAGACTAGGATGGTCAATGTGGTAATAGAAGACCCACCTCAACAACTTCTGTCGTTTAGATACAGATGTGATTCAACTTTTGAGCTAACCCAACTTGAAGATATGTTAGTGGACAAGAAATCATACGGATTATTCGTTATTGACAGGGCTGAAGCAGCCTATGGTATCGCTTCTGGCAAGCGAATTCATGTTCAAGAATACCTTGTTTCAAACATCATGGGAAAACACCGACAAGGCGGTCAATCTGCACAAAGATTTGAGAGACTTATCGAAGAGGCTGCACATAATTTCTTCAAGCGGGCAACTGAACATGCTTGTAATTATTGGCTACCAAATTTAGAAAATATCCAAGCAGTAATCATAGGAGGCCCAGGAGCAACTAAGGATTTTGTAGTAAAAAATGATTACTTCCACCATGAAATTACCAAAAAAATCGCCAAAACTACGTTTGATGTTGGATATTCAAACGAGAGTGGTGTCAGAGAATTGGTTGACAATGCTGGAACCCTGATGGGCGAAATAGAGTTGGATGCAGAAAGGCAACTCATGAACAGGTTTCTTGAAGAATTAATCAAAACTCATCCAAAGGCAACGTATGGGGAAATGATGATCAAAAAGGCCTTGGATATGGGTGCGGTTGATACACTTTTAATTTCTGAAGGAATGAGGAAGAATTCCATAGACTTGGGATGTGGTTCTTGTGGCCATGAATGGAATGTCTCACTAACTAGAACCGAAGAACTGCCTGACTGTCCTAAATGTGATGCCAAGGGGGATAGTCTCAAGGAACTCAAGAGTATTTCATTGATTGATGAATTGACAATATTAGCAGGCAAAGGCAATTCAGGATTGTCATTTATTTCAACCGACACTGAAGAAGGTTCACAATTGATGCAAGGATTTGGTGGTTTAGCCGCGATACTTAGATACCCTGTGATGTGATTCGATGGAAATACTAAGGCAATATGTCGAGCAATTGTTATCTCCTGCTCTAGTAGAACTTGGCATCACTGACGACAACTGGAAGACAATGATTTCAGCATCTCGAGAAAAAAGTCTAGGGGACCTTTCTCTCCCGTGCTTTGCTTTTGCCAAGCAATTGTCAATGGCCCCTAATGACATAGCTGAAAAACTGAGAACAACGATAGAAACCAATGAAATCGTTGAAGAGATTAATTCCACCGCAGGATATCTCAATTTCAAATCCTCAAGGAAGTGGTTAGCCCAATACATAATCTCTGGTAATATAAGAGTTGGCGATGCTGAGATGAATTCCACAAGTGGAGGGAAATCGGTGCTAATTGAACATACCTCTGCCAATCCAAACGGACCATTCCATGTTGGCAGGGCAAGGAATGCTATTCTTGGCGACACACTAGTTAGATTAAATCGATTACATGGTAATGACGTTAGGTCAGAATACTATGTCGATGATATGGGTAAACAAGTTGCTGTCCTTGCATGGGCACTAGCAAATCTGAAAGATGATGATGTCGAGGAAATTCTCTCAGATAGGGATCCTGTCAATGATATGTGGAAAAACAAACCAGACCACACCCGTGTAAGATGGTACCAAGCAGCCCAAGTATTACGAAGTGATGACGCGACTAAAGACGATATCGAGAAAGCAATTGCAACAATGGTTCATGCAAGTGAAAATGGCGACCATGACGTCTTAGAAGCGTTTGAAAATGCTTACCAGCCAGTGCTTGACGGCATGTTGGAGACCTTAGGCCGTCTAAGAATAAATTTCGATGAATTCACCAAAGAGTCAATATTTGTTACAAATGGAGATGTAAGTAACATAATGCAGAAATTATCTACCCTAGACATCCATGGTGTTGCAGACAATGGTGCAGAATTTCTAGACTTGGGTGCAAGAGGACTCAAAGGGAAAACTGAATTTTACTATCGTCGAGGCGATGGAAGTTCGCTATATGCTACGCGTGACATTGCATACCACATATGGAAATATAGTCAATGCAACACACTAATCAACGTTCTAGGCGAGGACCATAAATTACAATCTAAGCAGGTTTCAATGACCTTGAATGAACTAGGATATAATTCACCAGAGGTTTTGTTTTACTCATTTATCAAATTACCAGAAGGTAAGATGTCCACTCGTAGAGGCAATGTTGTTTTCATGGATGATTTGCTTGAAGAAGCAAAAGCACACGCTGCTGAAGTGGTAAAAGAAATTAGAACTGACTATACCGATGAACAAATATCACATATTGCGGAGGCTGTTGGAACCTCAGCAGTTCGTTTTAACATCATTAAAGTAAGTCCGGATAAAGGTTTTACATTCCGTTGGGAAGAGGCTCTATCGTTTGATTCTGATTCTGCACCATTCATAATGTATAGCCATACAAGAAGTCGCTCAATAGCTAAAAAATGTGCAGATATGGGCGTTACTCATCAAGATTCAAAGGCACAAAATATCTCAGATAACCTTTCTGAAATACCAGAAAGCATGTTTGAATTACTAAGGGTTATCGCTACTCACAATGATGCATTAATGAAATCTGTTGAGAATAATAGGCCAAATCTATTTGCCAATCAATTGTTAAATCTAGCAAATCATTACAATGGTTTTTATCGCGATTGTAAGGTGATTGCAGATGGCGAAGTCAATCAAACATATCTCGCAGTATCAGAGATTGCATCAAAATTACTACGTTCTGGAATGATTGGTTTGGGCATTGAGCCACTTGAAAAGATGTGATTAATCTGACCTATGCCATCCCTCTGGAAGCGTCATTGGATCAATCGGAGTATTATCTTTAACAATTCTAGTGATTTCCATCTTCAATGCCTCCATGCCAACATTCTCCAATGCAGATATTGTGATATAGCCATTCTTGTCAATTAGTAGAGGTAACTCTTCATAACGTTCTTCACCTAATTCAATATAATCCTGTTCCAATTGTTTTACTATATCCCAATTTTCTGGTTTCTGTTCATGCAAATCTGCTTTGGTAGAAATAATCATAACTGTGGTCCCTGCTAACAACTCTAAGATTTCTTCAAGGAGGTTGTGCTGTTCTTCAATAGATGTACCGCATTTTTCGCTTTCATCAATTAGAAACAAGACCAAAGAACCTAGATTTTCTAATGCGGAAATGGCTTGCATTTCAATATCATTACGCTTTTCCATCGGCCTGTCAAGCAGACCTGGTGTATCAACCATCTGATATTGGAGCCTCCTAAAGGTAAAGTGACCCAAGTGAATTCTTTTAGTAGTAAATGGATAATGATTTACTTCCATGTTACCAGAACTCAATGCTGAAATGAAGGCTGATTTTCCAACATTTGGAGCGCCACAGACAACAATACAAGGTGACAATTGGTCAATACTTGGTAATCTCTTCAATATTTCACGCGACTCCCCTAGCCATTTTAGCGAAGGTCCTATTCGTCCAATCAATGAAGATATCCTTCCATAAGCCTCTCTTCTTGCTTCATGCATCAATTCGATTCTCGCTGTTCTAATGATTTTCTTCGAATTTTGTGTGGCGATTTTTGTTATTTGATTTGAGGCCCATTGCAGCATCGATAAGTGATGACGATAATCATCACAACCAACGCAAGCATCTATCATCGAAACATCAAATTGAGGAGATTGGTCTAATGACGGCCATTGATTCACCGTATCCATAAGATATGTGCTAAGAATATCTGAAGCGGTTTGAAGCATTCTATTGAGTTGTTTCCTAACTCTAAAAACACGATCTCTATCATCTACTCTATCAGCTGCTTTCCTAGCTCTAGCATACGCCTTGTCAAGTAACTCCTCCTTGGTTAGGACGGTTGGCAAGTCGCGCCATGATACTTTCATGATATCCCCAATTACCGGCTGGAGAACAATACTTGAATAATCCATACCCTCGATATTTAGTAGATTCATCATTTTGAGAGCGAGGTTAAAGTACGCTCGCCGCGAGGTCGAAACATGGCGAAGAAAAAGACTGACTCCAAGTTGCCAGACTGGGCCATCCCAATTTGGGAAAAAATGGGCTCTCCAAGCCTATCAGATATTGCAAGTGTCCACAATGGAGACCTATTAGAGAGAAGACATGGCCTTAGAAAAGATGACCTTGTTGAGATATTGCTGGATGCAAGGGCATTCAAAGAAAATGATAATACTATTATCAGAGGCAGACTGTTATCTTCAGGAAAAACCAGTATTGAGATTCTAACCGATGAAGGAACAACTGTTTATGTTGCGAGAGACGTCATTGTAAAAATAACACTAATCGCTCATACTCGCCCAGCATATATCGATGATAAGGAATTATTAGCGTTTGAAAGAGCAGATATGAAGCGTCGATCATCACTACATGAAAAGGTCGAGAAGGAAGTCAAAGGCAGACAAGATGATTCTCATCTGTGGGGATGATCGATTGACCTTGCATGAAAAGAAGTGTATACCTTGCCAAGGTGGTGTGCCACCTTTGACACTTCGAGAGATTGAACCTTATATGGAACAAATTCACGCTGATTGGAATTTGATTGCAGATCACCACATCGAGAGAGTATTGTCTTTCGATGACTTCCAAAATGCTCTAGACTTTGTTAATAAGGCTGGAGAAATATGTGAGCAAGAAGACCACCATGCAGACTTTGAATTGAGTTGGGGGAGAGTCAAAATCATGATTTGGACTCACAAAATTGACGGTCTGAACGAAGCAGACTTCATTCTTGCCGCGAAAATAGATAATATTTGAGCGGTGTTGATATGACCAATCTTCAAGATTTAATCAATAATCGTCGAAGCATATACAAGTTTACTGATAAATCTGTAGATGATGAAATACTCAATCAAGCGCTTATCGCAGCGTCAAATGCGCCATGCCACAAACACACACATCCATGGAGATTCTATATTTTAGGTTTAGATACTAGAAATAAATTAATTCCTACAATAACTAGACTTGCTAAAATTAAATCTGAAAAAATGGAATCTAAGAATATCAAAGCTGATGCACAAAGAGCAATAAAAAAAATCATTCAACCTCCATTATTAATCGCTGTCACATCACAAAAAAGCCCTAATGATGAGTTGCGCGAAAAAGAAGATTATGCGGCATCGGTTTGCGCATTACACAATTTAGTTCTATCATTATGGGAAAACGAAGTTGGTTCTCAATGGTCAACAGGCTCGATAACTCGCGATAAAAGTACTTACGAAATTCTTTCTATAGATTATCAAGAGGAAGAAATCATTGGATTTATCAAAGCAGGATATCCTGATAAAATTAGAGAAGTAAACAAGAAGCCTGTTGATGAAATAGTGAAATATCTTGATTAGAGTTTTACTGGCCTAGTCGCACCACATGCTTGACATTTCAGCAAAGTAGTTCTTTCTTCCTTGACAAACATAGTATCTGGTGACGAACATTGACTGCAAATTATGTATGAATTGACATAATTTACTATCGTCTTCTTGATTCGCTTTGGTGGAATCCTTCCTTTGAATCTCGCTCTTGGACCATCTCTTGAACCAGAAGTACCCAACTCATTCAAAATATACTGGTATACGTGGTTGTCATCCCGATCCATCATTGAAACTACTTCATTGAAGTTTCTAAAGATGGTATTTGAACCCTCAATCAAAATTTGTGGTTCAGGCAGCTTCCAACGCGATTTGCTAGAGAGATTCTCGGGGATTTTTTCCCTAGCTCTGTCCAGCAAGGCCTCATAATCAAAGTCTGCCATGGCTACGGCTTGCAGGTTTCATTCTTCAATGCTTGGTATAACAATCATTGACTGTAGGTTGATTTTGATGAAAGGTTTGATGAACATGAGGCTCATGGCGTGCTTTGATAGATGTGGTAGTTAGTATAGAAGAATTGAGAATGACTGCGATGAACCTTCGAAAAGAAGGTTTGAACAGTCAACAGATTGCCGATGAATTATCCTTGTCACAAGATACAATATCTTGGCTGCTAGCAGGCACTCAAGGTGATGAACAACCAAGTGATGTCCGAATAGGTTGGCGAACAATTGGTGTAAAACCATCTAGGATTTCCGCAATTGGCACGATAATGGCAGATGTTGCAGACGAAGAACTAGGTTTTGATAATATAGACACAGTAGTTGGAATTTCTATCAATGGGATTTCATTTGCCCATGAAGTTGCACGAAATTTAGATTGTGAATTTACCGTATTTAGAACAACAGATAGTGGTAATGGTAGTGGTTCTCTATCTAGTAAATACGGACAGGTTTCTGGAAAAAAGGTAGTGATTATTGATGACGTACTCTCAACAGGAAAAACAGTTAGTAAGACCATTACTTCAATCAAAGAAGCTGGTGGCGATGTTGGTTTAGTTATTGTTTTAGTTAACAAAACTATGAGAAACGAAATTGGTGATGTCCCGTTAAGAGGCGTCGTCAGAGCAGTTTCTGTTTGAGGTGAAAGTTATGCACTGGGCTGATGTTGTTGCCCTAAATTTATCTAAACGGGGCCCTAAACACATTGTTTCTACCGGAATTACCCCTAGCGGCGAATTTCATATTGGACATCTAAGAGAGATTCTCACAGGGGAAATGATTTCGAGAGCGGCAAAAAATGCTGGCCTTGAAGTAGATTTTATTTTCATAGTTGATGATGCTGACCCATTAAGACGTGTTTATCCATTTCTAAATGAAGAGTATAGTAAATTCATTGGCCATCAAATTGGCAACATACCTGCCCCTGATAATGAAGGTAAACCTGACTATGATCGATTTAATAGCGAAGGTTGGAACTATGCTGACCACTTTTTGAATCCATTTCTTGATGCGCTGAAAACAATCGGAGTTAAGCCTCGAATTGTAAAAAATCTAGAATCATATCAATCTGGTATGTTTTCTGAATGCTCAAAAATTGCTTGTGACAATGCTGATAAAATTAGAGAAATTATTGAGCGAGTGTCTGGCCGAGAATTAGCAGAATCATGGTTCCCATGGAGCCCACTTGATTCCGAAGGTTCGCTAGAGGGGGTTACGGTTACAGGTTATGATTTCCCTTTGGTACACTTTATTGACTCAAAAGGAAATGTTGGAACGTCTGATATTACCAAAGGAGAAGGAAAACTACCATGGAGAATTGACTGGCCAGCTAAATGGGCATGGATTGGAGTCACTTGTGAAGCATTTGGTAAGGACCATGGGGCATCAGGTGGCTCGTATGATACGGGAAAAGAAATTTGTCAACTATTTGGTTATGATGCGCCACAACCTTTGATTTATGAGTGGATTAGTTTGAAAGGAAAAGGCGCAATGTCTTCTTCGTCTGGCAATACTATAGGTCCTATGCAAGCTTTAGAATTGGTTCCTCCAGAAATTCTTCGCTTCTTAATTGCAGAATCAAAACCAAGCAAAGCGATTGAATTTGATGCTGGAATGAGTTTAGTCAATCTAGCAGATGAATTTGAACGAAGTTGTGCACGTGACCTCGTGATGGAAATGAGTGATGAATCATTATCAAGGCGCAGAAAAGTCCAACTAGAAGATTTACAAGGCGCAATAAAACTCTCTTCTATTGAAGAGAATTCAAAACCTAGTTCTTCTAATGTCTCATTTCGCCACTTAGCACTACTTGCTCAAACTAAATCCAATGACCAAATGGTTTGGTCAAGCCTTGGTATGAATGATAATAGCCCCCCTTCATCAATTCTAATCGATCGATTATCTAAGATGCGTACCTGGATTAATTCTAGCCATTTTCCTGAAGAGATGCGAATCAAAATGATTGATGATGTTCCAACTGAAATGCTACAAGATTTCAATGATGAGCAAAAACAGGTACTTGGCAACCTAGCAACAATGCTGAGTAACTGCTCTTGGGATGTTGATTCAATCGGCGCATGTATTGTTGATTCGGCAAAATCTATAGAAAAATCTCCTCGCATTGCATATGGAGTATCCTATATTTGTTTAATGGGTAGTCAAAAAGGTCCACGCCTAGCACCCATTCTAGTCGAGTTGAATCAGAGAAATATTGTAGATCAACTTAACAAATGCTTAGAATTTGTCAATTGATATCGCAATAGGCAAAAATTGCATGTTATATCCGCACTATTCAAATGAGAGGGGGATTCATCGCATCTCATGGCGGGAGTTTACTGTCCCATCTGTGAGGCAGATGTTGAACCATCCGCAAAATACTGTTTGTCATGCGGCCATGACTTAGAAGTTCAAGGGCCTATTACTTCAACTGGTCACGATTTAAACCAACTTAGAGAAGTTATTCGACTTAGAGACGACCTTTCAATGGCTGAAAAATTCGATATGATTGCAAAGATTGAGGAGGGTGCAAATCCTATCCGACTGGGAATCGCAGCGCCGGCCGAAGGTGAAGAAGTTGACATTTCAGATGCTTTCATGGCAAATGAAATGGATATTTCTGCTAACAAAACAAACATTGTGCGGGATTGGGGTAATTCTCCTGCTGCCAATGCAGCTGTACGAGCGGTTGTACGTGGAACCAATGCTTGGGATTTGATTCAGGATGGAAAATTAAACCTCAATGAAGGATTATTTAGGGATGCAATGGACACTGGTATGGAAGCATCTACACATATTCACGATGTTGCTAGCGGCGAACATGAGGGAATTGACCCCGATGCTATGCGTGCTATCCCTGTTCTAAAGCCTCCTAAGCGAAGTTTCTGTCCAAAGTGTGGCTCGGATATTCACTCAAATACCATGCTGCAATGGAGAAAATGGCGTGATTCGTCTAGTGAAGTGGTTTCTATGCAATTAGAAGCATCAATGGAAACCTCTCTCATCCAAGTTGCATCACATTACATCAATGTCATGCAAGCCTTGCAAGATGAACGTGATGATGCATATGACAAATTATCAAAAACTGATCCAGCAAAAATCGAAGAAAAACTACGAACTAAATTGACCAAAGAGATTAGAAAGGAACTAGAGAAAGAAATTCGCGCCGAGTTAGAAGAAGATATTGCTAACCAATCAGTATCTGAAATCGCCAAGAAGAAGGAATCTCCAGCTGAGAAGAAAACCACGAAGAAAAAGCAATCTCCAGCTGGGAAGAAACCTGCTAAAGCAAAAGAAAAGCCTAAACAAAAATCCAAACCAAAGAAATCTGGTGGATTATTTGGTGCCAAAAAGGTTGAGAAAAAGTATGATGGGAAAGAAGGTGGCAAAGTTGACTGGTTCCTAAAAGAGGCCCTAGATACTGTCTATGACCCACATGGCACAGGTAAAGTAGTCAAAGCAGCAACAATACTTGCTCGTTCCTCTGAAGGTAATGTAAGAGTAAGAGATGTTGTGAGAATCTATGCTTCCGAAGGAGAGGACGGAATAAGCGATCTAGCATGGACTAGCCCGCTAACAAAATATATCATAGAAGCATTTGATGAATGTTGAACCTAGTAGTTTACCTGCAACCTTACTGGCTCCATTTCACCTTTCATCATTGCTGCGATTGCGGCAACTTCCATCTTCGCACCACGAATTGTAGTCACGAATGGTATGTTCAACTCAACTGCTAATCTCCTCATCATATTGCCATCTCTAACTGCACCACCCGATATTGTTGGCACGTTTACTATGAACGATATTTTTCCTTGGCGCATCAGATCTAACGCATCGGGATGCATCCTCTCCATTATTCGATAGACTATTTCAACGGGGACATTGTTTTCTCTAAGCACATCAGCAGTACCAGGGGTTGCGTACAAAGTAAAGCCCAAATCTTTCAATTGCTGAGCAATCGGAACTAAATTATCCTTATCGTCATCTCTAACTGTTAGATAAACGCCTCCTTCTTTCGCAACTGGAACTTCGGTTGCTAGTCTTGCTTTCAAATAGGCTACATCAGCGTCCTTATGCGAACCAAATACCTCTCCAGTGGATTTCATTTCAGGACCTGGCGCAGGGTCTAATCCTCTTAGCTTAATGAACGGGAATACTGGTGCCTTAACACATACATTTCCAGAAGTCCTAATTGGTATGGTTTGTTTTGATAAGGGGATCCCAATGGTTATATTTGCGGCAATTCTTGCTAACGGCAAACCAGAAGATTTAGCAACAAATGGTACGGTTCTTGAAGACCTAGGATTAACCTCCAGAACATACAACATATCTCCTTGAATAGCAAATTGGATGTTGAAACAGCCAATTATGTTTAGACCAATTCCAATAGTTCTTGTTTGTTCTTTTATCTGTTCAATCATTTTCTCAGAGATGTTTTGAGTTGGAATGAAACATGTGGAATCGCCTGAATGAATACCTGCTTCTTCTAAATGTTCCATTATTGCCCCGATTAAAACTTCCTTACCATCAGATGCGGCATCAACATCAATCTCGGTTGCATGGCCTAGATACTCGTCTACTAACAATGGTTTATCGGGAGCTAGATAAGCTTCAGTCAGGTAGGCTTCTAACTGAGAATCATTTGATAGTATCTCCATTCCTCTGCCACCTAAAACATATGATGGCCTAATCAATACTGGATAGCCAATTTCTTTGACTGCATTTCTTACATCGTCTGCAGTGATACCTGTTGCACCTCTTGGCATTGTTAAACTCGAACGCTTAGCAAATTGTTCAAATCGCTCTCTATCACTTGCTTCGTCAATAGCGTCACAAGAGGTCCCAGCAATTTGTAAATGCAGACCTAACTTTTCCAACGCAGGTAGTCTTTTGTTAAGCGGTTGAGAAAGATTAATTGCAGTCTGACCACCAAATTGAAGCAATATTGAATGAGCTTGTTCACGTAACAACACTTCTGTAACATATTCAAGTGTTAGGGGTTCGAAGTATAGTCGATCTGATGTATCAAAATCTGTTGAAACTGTTTCTGGATTATTATTTATCAGAATTGCATCCTTGCCGGCTTCTCTAATTGCCATTACTGCATGGACACAGCCATAATCAAATTCAATACCTTGTCCAATCCTAATTGGCCCGCTACCTATTGCTACATAACGTTCTTTAGTTCTGTTAGCCAAATTAGGGATATGATCAATTCCCCCACTGGACATTGGTTCATATGTCGAGTAATAATATGGCGTTTTAGCAGCGAATTCCGCCGCACATGAATCTACCATTCGATAATTTGGATGAAGTGAAAGTGAGTGTCTTCGACGCATAACAGAATCTTCATCACGCCCGCGTGGCAAGGATTTGTAACCTGATGCTGGGAAAGCATTGAGGGCGTCTGCAATGTGAGAATCAGAGAAACCATGTGATTTCCAAGTTCTAAGTTGGTCAACATCTATTTCAGTAGGATTACATGATAGGGAAACCATTTCTTTTTCCATCTGGGCAATTTTCTCAAATCGATATAAGAACCATCTTGTTATTCTAGTAATTTCATGAACTTTCTCTACGCTCCATCCACGCCTAAAAGCTTCGATTAATGCACCCATTCTACGGTCTGTAGCAATGCTACACCAATCGACTAACACTTCATCGGGAAGCAGTTCATTGGCTCTTTCAGCCATTGTTTCTCCTTCGGATTCATCTGCTCTAGTTAGTGGTCTGGGATGAGGACAGCCTTGTTCTAAAGATGCCCATGCTTTGAGGAATGCTTCCTCAAAGTTTCTACCTATGGCCATAACTTCTCCAGTCGATTTCATTGAAGTTCCAAGAGTTCGGTCCGCAGTTCTAAACTTGTCAAATGGCCAGCGAGGGATTTTGACTACACAATAATCCAATGTAGGTTCAAATGCTGCGGTGGTACCATCTCCAGTAATTGGATTTGGTAATTCATCCAGCGTGTAACCAACAGCAATCTTTGCTGCTATCCTTGCTATTGGATAACCTGTCGCCTTGCTAGCTAAAGCAGAAGAGCGAGATACTCTGGGGTTTACTTCGATTACTCTTATCTCACCGGTAAACTGATTGAACGCAAACTGAACATTACATCCGCCTTTAATGTTGAGAGCTCTGATAAGTGCTAATGCTTGGTCGCGAAGAACTTGATGGTCTCTATCGGAGAATGATTGTAATGGTGCAACGACCGTTGATTCACCTGTATGAACTCCCATTGGATCAATGTTTTCCATAGTGCAGACAATAATTGCATTATCTGCTTCGTCTCTCATTACTTCATATTCTAGTTCCTGCCAACCAAGTATTGATTCTTCAATAAGAACTTGATTTATTCTTGAATTACGTAATCCCAATGTTGCAATTTCGACTAACTCACCGACATTCCAAGCGGTTCCACCACCAAGACCTCCAAGAGTAAATGCTGGTCTTATCAATAGTGGCCATGAGCCTATTTGTTCTGATGCAGATATTACCTGATCCATTGAATTGCAAGCAATAGCTTCACTAATTGGCAAATTAATTGATTCACATACTTTGTTGAATAAATCCCTGTCTTCAGCCTTGTCAATAGCATCCAAATCAGAACCGATGAGTTCTACTCCTAAATCTGCTAGAACGCCAGAGTGGGCTAATTCACTAGCGATGTTTAACGCAGTTTGACCTCCCATTCCTGCCAACAATGCACAAGGCTTCTCAATTTCCAATATACGTTTTATCGAGGATGCTAATAGCGGTTCAATATACACTTTATCTGCCATTTCGGGATCATTTTGAATCGTTGCGGGATTAGAATTGACCAAAATCACTTCATAGCCATCTTCTCTTAATGCCCTAACGGCCTGGCTGCCTGAAAAGTCAAATTCAGCCGCCTGACCAATCTTTATTGGACCACTACCAAGAACCATTATGGTTTTCAAATCATTTCTTCTTGGCATTCAGGAAACCCCCAAATGTGAATCTACAATCTCTCTGAATCTCACAAACAAGCCATCTGCATCGTGAGGTCCAGGGCATGCTTCTGGATGGAATTGTACGGTGAAACAAGGTTTGTCTACAACATCAAGACCCTCAACTGTCCGATCATTAGCATTGATGTAGCGGACCTTGACTTCTTGACCATGCAGATTTTCAGTATCAGGTGATGTTGCACCTGATGGGTGTGCTGCAAGCATTCCAGCATCTGGATCTGCAACTGCAAAACCATGGTTTTGACTTGTAATCAAGACCTTACCTGTCACTAAATCAACTACAGGCTGATTTGCCCCTCGATGCCCGTAACGCATTTTGTAAGTTTTCAGACCTGATGCTAAACCCATCAGTTGATGGCCAAGGCATATTCCCATCACTGGATAACCTGATTTGACTGCGTTTGCTAGTGTTTCCTTTGCTGATGAGGCTTTGCCTGGATGTGCTGGATCTCCAGGGCCATTTGAACAAAATAGAGCATCGATGTTATATTCGTTTACCAGTGTTTCAAATTGTGTGTCCGGAGGACACCATATAACTTCGAAATATTGACACAAACTGCGTAAAATATTGAATTTTATTCCGCAGTCTAATGCTGCCAATCTAGGCTTCATTCGTCCTAATTCATCAGTTGACTGGTAGTTTAGAATAACAGGTTCTTTAATAGATACAAGGTCTACTAAATCATCTAATTCCGGAGAGGTGAGTTTGCTTAATCTATCTCTAAGCAATTCCTCTTTATTTGCTGGGCCAAAAACACACAACACAGTCCCCAACTCTCTAACATTTCTAGTGATCTTACGTGTGTCAATTTCTTCAATTCCAGGTATGTTGTGAAGTCGTAAAAATTCGTTTATTGTAGCGACTGAATTTCGATGATCTGGATCTTTCATTGCATGCCTAACCACGACACCTCTTGGCCAAACTGATGAAGATTCGGATCGATTTATATGGATTCCATAATTGCCAATTAGAGGATACGTAAAAGTAAGTACTTGACCTGCAAAAGAAGGATCTGTCAAAGACTCTTGGTACCCCATCATTCCAGTAGTGAAGACTAACTCTCCTTCCCCGACACCCTCTGCGCCAAACAATTTACCCTCATATCTACCTCCATCGGCGGTCAATAACACTCCTAGACCATTTGCTTGAGGGGCAAGATTATCGCCCAATTTGAAGCCATCCGCCGCATCATTAAAGCGAGGATATGCCGAGTTTTTCCCGTCCAAAGAGCCCGGGCAAAAACTACCGCCAGCCTCACCGGGTATCGACATCAGCAGTTGTCGATGAAGGACTCACATAATAATTGGGATGAGAATGTGGTGAAATTGCTAACAAATTTATCGCTAAATCAATGGGCTTTTACAGAATAATTCCCAGTTAGTAGTTACTTACTAAGAGACTAGTTTACTTCCTTGACATTTTTTCCTGTTTTAGATGGAGAAATAATCAATTGAGGTTCAGAAAATTCACGATTGAAACCTTCACCGTCAGTCCAACTATCCAAGAATAATGCTAACGCTGCAACCTCTGAATGTGGTTGATTGCCTACTGCAATATTGTAGTCGCTGATTTTGAATATCTCGCCGGGAACTTTAGCACCACCAACAACAATAACGATTGGTTTGTCTTTGGAAATATTTGGAATTACTTGCTTAAATGGTTCGCCGTACATTGTTAGATGGATTATCAAAGGTTTATCATCCTTAGAGGAATTAGAAATCTCTCTAAGCATCTTCATTGGGCTTTTTTCATAACGACAAGAAAGCCCCTGACCAAACCTCTCATTTACTGAGTGAATATTGGAGAACAACTTTTCATCTTCATCGCCGGCCAATACAAAGCTATCTGCCCCCATTGCTCGACTGACTAATGCAAGATGTGTGGTGATTCTAGGATCTCTACCTTTACGATGACCTAGCCTTAAAACTTCAATATCAAAGGTTGTCATTGTCACACCTCTAATCGAATCATCAATCATCAAAAAGTTGTCCATTGGCTGAATCTTCTCGAGTGCTTAAAGGGTCAATAATGAGTCCTTTGGAATCACAGAATTTCTTTAACCATGCTAAAAGAGATGCGTCAACCAACAAATGGGCGCAATAAGTTATTCCCAACCATAATAATGCCAACCTTACGGTTCGCCAAATCCCATCAGAACTCGACAACTCATCGGTAAAAAATCCAAGTGCAACCGGTTCTAAAACATACAGACAACAGAGAATTATCAATGCACCTGACACAAGTGCTGGCGCTAACTTTCCTAGTTCCCTACTAAAATCTCTAAGTAATGCGGATAGAAGACCTAATCCAATTACCGTAAGAGCGACTTGAGAAAAATCAAGATTGAAGAAGGTTGACACGCCTGACCCTAGTTCATCATTACCTGTATCAACAGTAAGCCACCAGAATACTAGTATTATTGTACCCAAACCACCACTAAAATAGGCCTTATTGGCGATCATTTTGAGAATTGATGCATTATCTTCAGGCTTCAATCGACTGATTAATCGGTCAGCCAATTCTTGGCTATTCTCTATTGCAGAGTTCGCTGAATCAAGAGAATCGGCTGAATCATTAGCCTCAGAATCTATAACATCATCACCCGACATTAGCGACCCTTGAAGGTCACAACTTATCAAATCTATCGAACTGGGCGAGTCAATGAGTGAGAACTTGGCACCCGATGGAAAACGC
>MDSV01159696.1_pt1 | contig 16448 bp, 17 predicted proteins | sample 810851 | NCBI WGS metagenome assembly MDSV01 (sample SAMN05326640, study PRJNA326480) | marine metagenome | isolation source: seawater | place: Atlantic Ocean: North East | collected 2012 | reverse complement strand
GCAATAGAAATTATAAAAGAATTACCTATTACTCTTATTATGAGACCTTTCAATTTTGAAACTTTTGCAACTACTGCTTATATTTATGCTTCCCAAGACTTATTAGAAGCTGCAGCTGCACCCTCTTTATTTTTAATTCTTATTGCAAGTATCTTTATTTTAGCTACATCTAGGTATATTCTCAAAGACTAATTATATGTCAAAAAATTTTTTAGAAATCGAGAATGTTACATTTGCAGCTAGTGACAAAAATAAAGTGAATAATGTTTCGCTGAATATAGAACAGGAAGGAGATGTTATCTGTCTTTTAGGTCCATCTGGAATTGGTAAAACAACAATATTACGTACTATAGCAGGTCTTGAAAAAATTAATTCAGGTAAAATTGTACTTCGAAATAAAATTATATCTTCTAAGGATATTCATGTTGAACCAGAAAATAGAAATATTTCACTTTCGTTTCAGGATAATTGTTTATTTCCTCATTACAATGTAATTCAAAATATTGAGTTCGGAGCAGCAAGAAATAAAAAAAATAAAAAAAATTTAAGCATTAAAGAAGTAGTAAAATTTCTTCATTTAGAACATATAGCAGATAAATTTCCACACGAAATTAGTTCAGGGGAAGCTCAAAGAGCATCACTAGCAAGATCACTACTTTCTAAACCTGATTTATTACTACTAGATGAACCTTTATCAAATGTTGATCAAAGTTTTAAAGAAGAAATTCAAGTAAAACTAAAACAAATTTTAAATGAACTAAAAATTACAACAATTATTGTTACGCATGATTCTTATGAAGCTTTTTATCTAGGATCAAAATGTGGAATTATTTTAGATGGACAATTAAAACAATATGATGATCCGTACAATGTTTATCATTTTCCCAACTCGGTAGAAGTAGTTAATTTTTTAAATAGAGGTATTCTAATTCCAGCCAAGGTAACTGGTGAAAATAGTTTAGAAAATGAAGATTTAGGAACTATAAAAGGAAATTTTATTAAGCATTATCCCAAAGGATCGGCAGTACAATTATTGTTGCAACCAGAAGATTTAGAACATGATGATAAAAGCAATTTGAAGTTAGAAGTTGTAGACAGAAAATTTAGAGGAACAAATTTTATTTATACACTTAAAACTTTAAGCAATATGTTAATACCAGTTTTTGTCCACTCTCATCATATCCATCAACATGAAGTAGATGAAAAATTTGGAATTAAAAGACCTATTAATATAGATCATATTGTTTGCTTTTAATTTTGCATTGATGTAAATATTATATTTTTAACAGGGGTGTCCTAATAGACTGAGATTATACCCTAAAAACCTGTCCGGTAATTCAGAAAGGGAGAAAATGGATAAAATAAATTTAATTAGCAAACCTTCATCCCTAATATTAATCATTTTAATAAGTTTAATTTTTACATTCATTGGATTAATTTATTCAAAAAAATATAAAGGTATTAATAATTATTTAACAGCAAATAGAAGCGTAGGACTCTTTTCTTTATCAACAAGTTTAATCGCTTCGGCACTTGGAGCTTGGATTTTGTTTGGTCCTGCATCCGCCGCTACATGGGGAGGAATAGGTGCTGTTATAGGTTATGCACTAGGTGCAGCTTTTCCAATGATTTTTTTAATTTCTTTAGGAAAAAAGATAAGAAAAGAATTCCCAAAAGGTTCAACTTTAATTGAATTTTTAAGAAGGCGATTTAGTAAAAGTTTATTTAAATTAATTTTGTTAATCACAATATTCTATATGTTTATTTTTTTATGTGCTGAAGTAACAGCTATAGCAATGTTAATTAATTATATTTCTGGAACCAACCTTTGGATTACAGCATTAATAACTTTAGTTGCAACTTTAGTTTACACTCTTTACGGTGGTTTAAGAGCTTCCATTTTTACTGACACTATTCAAATGGGGGTAATTTTAATTTTGTTTATAATTTCAACTATATACTTAATTTCATCTACAGGAGATCAATTTTCATTTTCTTTTATTAATGAAAAAAATGCTCATTTATTAAGTAGTAACTATATTCCAAATTATACAGCAGGATTAACCTTTTTTATTGCTGTTGCTGCAACAAACCTTTTTCATCAAGGAAATTGGCAAAGAGTTTATGCAGCAAAAAATGATGATGTACTGAAGAAAAGTTTAATTCTCGCATTCTTTATCATTATTCCAATAGTTTTATTTATGGGCTTTAGTGGTTTGGTTGCTATTTCAATAGACCCGTCCGTTAACCCTGATTTAGGTTTTTTCTTTTTATTATTAAGAGGTCAAACTGAATTTTTATCAATAATCATTATTATTTTAGGGTTATCTTTAACTATTAGCACAATTGACACATTAATTAATGCAATCTCGAGCTTAATTGTAGTTGATGGGAAAGCAACTTTTAACTTTAGCAAAAAAGACAATTATTTAAAATTTTCTAAGTATTTTATAGTAATTCTTTCAATAATAGCTTTTGTTATAGCATCAAGAGGATTTAGTATTTTATACCTATTTTTGATAGCAGATTTATTTTGCTGTGCTTTTGTACTAACTGTTTTTTATAGTTTTTATAACAAAAAAATAAATGAAAAGACTGCGTACATTTCAATAATCTTTGGATTAATAGGTGGGATTCTTTTATTTCCATCTCCCGACTTTTCAAAGAGTTTATTAGTTGGAATGGCCCTACCGGTAGAATTATTTCCTGCTTTTGTTTCGCAATCGTTGCTATTCTTATCTTTTTTAATAGCAACAGTTGGACCTACAATTGTTATAATAAATAATGATTCCATTAAAAGACGATAACCCAACATCAAAAAAACCAATTGTAACTTATTTTATAATAGGTTTATGTGTCATAATTTTTTTAATTCAATTCACTTCACAATCATATAAAACTGGTGAACTATTTTATTCGTATGGTTTAATACCATCAATACTTATGGGCCATAATAATTTACCAATTGATCTTTACGTAATTCCAGGATGGATGACTATTTTTACATCAATGTTCATGCATGGTGGTTTTATGCACCTTGGTGGAAATATGTTGTATATGTGGATTTTTGCAGACAATATCGAAGATAGTTTAGGAGGAGGTAAATTTTTAATTTTTTATCTTTTAGCAGGTGTCGGAGCTGCGATGACTCAAGTTTTAATTGATACACATTCCCAGGTTCCGATGGTTGGTGCAAGCGGAGCTATAGGTGGAATTTTAGGTGCATACTTGATAAATCATCCAACAGCAAAAGTGCTAGTCTTGATACCATTTGGTTTTTTTAGTCAACTAATAAAAATAAAAGCTTTATATGTATTAGGATTTTGGTTTATTCTTCAATTTATTTCAAGCGGTGGAGGAGTAGCATATGCAGCTCATATTGGAGGTTTTATTTCTGGATTAGTTTTGATATTATTTTTTAATAAAAAAAAAGTAAAACCTAAAAACGAAAAGGGACCTTGGGGATAATGAATTATTTAATACCATTTCTTATACTAATTACCATAGTTGTTTTTATCCATGAATATGGACATTATTATTTTGCAAAAAAATATGGTGTTGGTATTACAGATTTTTCAATTGGTTTTGGCAAAGAAATTTTTGGATGGTTTGATAAAAGTGGAACAAGGTGGAAGATTTGTTGGATTCCACTTGGAGGATATGTAAAGTTTTTTGGCGATAGAAATGTTTTTAGCCAATCTGAACAAGATGAATTGATTAAAAAGTATGATGAAAAAGATAGGAAAAAATTATTTGTTTTAAAACCCCTTTATCAAAGATCTATAATTGTTCTTGCTGGTCCTTTAGCAAATTTTCTTCTAGCTATTTTAATTTTTATTTTTATTAATTTATTTATTGGTAAAGATTTTACACCTGCTATTATTGACGAAATTGAAAAAGATAGTCCTGCTTTCGTTGCTGGATTAAAGAAGAATGATAAAATTTTATTTATTGATAATAAAAAAGTTGAAAGCATATTGGAGGTTTCAACACTAATAAATACATCAACTTCTGAGTTAATAGATTTTAAGATAAGCAGAAATGCAGAAAAACTTATTATTTCTATAAAACCAAAGGTAATTAATGGTAAAGATGCTTTTGGAAACTCAATTAAGAAAAGGATAGTCGGTATTAAGCTGTCAGTTCCTAAAAATGAGTTAGAGAAGCAACCCTTAGGATTAAGTAAATCAATCTACTATTCATTTAAAGAAGTTTGGTTTGTTACATCAACATCGTTGAAATATATTTTCAAAATTATTACAGGTTCTGGAGATTCTTCACAATTGGGAGGACCTGTAAAAATAGCTAAAATAACAGGCCAGGTCGCGGAACACGGAGTCATACCTTTTTTGAGTATTATGGCCTACATATCTATAAGTCTAGGATTGATAAATTTATTTCCTATACCAATGCTTGATGGTGGTCATTTGCTTTTTTATCTTTTTGAAAAAATTTTAGGAAGGCCTTTAAGTCAAAAAGTTCAGGAAGGTTTTTTTCGAATCGGTCTTTTTTTACTACTTTTTCTTATGTTTTTTGTAACTTTTAACGATTTAAAAGATATTGGATTGTTTTAACTTACTTTTTACCTAATTATTTAACGCATAAAAAAGTCAATAAAATCAACACTTTTGGAATAATAAACCATATATTGTGTTGATATCTTAAAAATACACTAAAAAAAGCATTGATTTTATTGGTATTTATGAGAAGAGTAAAAAAACGCATAAAAAAGGGGCTAAAATGAACAAAAAACAACTAGTAGCAAAGATATCATCCTCAATGAATCTTAGCAAAGCTGATGCAGAACGTCAGTTTGATGGGATTACTGAGATTATTTTAAGCTGCCTCAAAAGTGATGAGCAGGTTAAAATTGCTGGTTTTGGGACATATAAAGTAGCTAAAAGAAAAGCTAGAGTAGGTCGTAACCCAAGAACTGGGGAGCAAATACAGATTGCAGCGTCTCAAAAGGTAAAATTTTTACCAGCAAAAGCATTAAAAGAAATGTTTAATAAATAACTTTGAAACAGCCTTTATAAAATTTTAATATATAAAGGCTGTTTTTTAAAGGCAATCAATAATCAGAATTATCATCCCAAATTTTTTTCCAATTTATATTAGGAGAAAGTCCGAAAATGGAATTTATATTTGTACAATGAATTGCCAGTGAAGGAATTGGGGATAAACAATACTCTATTTTATAAATATCATGTAATGGTTGTTCAAAAGGATAATGCTCAAATTGGCACATAGAAACAAATTTATCCCAATATTTATCAACTATTATTTTACTTGTGCAAAAAGTACATAAAGTTTCATCAACAGTTCTCCAATGTTTATTAGAACCCAAGAAGATATTAGATGCGTCAGACTTTGCGTATAAATAGGGGTAATCTATAGGGCATAATATTAATTCCCTATTAAGTTGTGATGAGATTCTTTCATATGTTAAAATCATTTCACTAAAACCATCCTCAACATGTAAATAGTCATCTTCTACAAAGTAAACAAGATCAGTAGATTGATTTTTAGCCACAAGCAAAGATTTATGAATATTTGACATATTAGAAATTTGATTAATTTTAATAGTTTCATTTTTAGCATTAGTTTTTTTAATATTTTTAGCAAATTCTTCGACATTTAAATTAATTAATGAATATTTAAAATTTGATTTATTTAGCAAATTTTTAATCGACACAAGATCCTTGTCAACAGAGTTATGGTCAATAACAACAATATTAAAATCAATTTTAGAAAACATTTGTTTAGAATAGTTTAAAGACTTTATAATAGAGTTTAAGGATCTTAATGTATATTCAGACTTTTCTTTATTAAAAAGTCTTTTTTTATTTTGAGTTAACATATTTATACTTGTACAGGATCTGAATATTACAGTAAGAGATTTTACTTTACGTGTAATTTTTACTTCACCCAAAGGTAAATTAATAGATTTTTTACCTTGAATACTTAAATTATTATCTAGTGATTTATTTTGCGTTGGTACTGAAAAATTATTTTGGTCAATTATTTCAAAACCAAAGACTCTACATATTTTGATAAAAAATCTTTTTAAAATATTTATTTTTTTAAAATTAATTTGCTCTTTCATATCAATTTAAAATTTAGAAGACAAAAATGAAAGTTGATCATTATCTAATTCTTTTTCGTTAGCATCAATTGGTATTACTGGATATTCTCCACTAAAACAATGATCTGTAAATTGAGGGTATGTTGGATTTCTATGTTCAAATCCCATAGATTTATACAAACCTTCAATCGATAAAAATTGTAAAGTTGTTGCGTTTATAAATTTTCTCATACCGTCCAAGTCATATTTAGAAGCTAATAGTTCTTTTTTAGATGGTGTATCTACACCATAATAATCTGGGTATTTTATAGGAGGCGAAGCAATTCTAACATGCACTTCTTTTGCTCCACAATCATAAAGCATTTGTATAATTTTAATTGATGTTGTTCCTCTCACTAGAGAGTCATCAACTAAAATTAATGACTTATTTCTTATTAAAGTCTTGTTAATACTATGTTTTAATTTAACACCGAAACTTCTTATTTGTTGAGTTGGTTCAATAAAAGTTCTTCCAACATAATGATTTCTTATAATTCCAAGTTCAATATTCTCCTTAATTTCCTCAGCATAACCAATGGCAGCAGGAACACCTGAGTCGGGAACGGGAACAATCAAATCAGTTTCCACATGAGATTCTTTTGCTAATCTAGCTCCAAGCTTTTTTCTGTACTCATAAACACTAATATTTTTTATAATACTATCTGGCCTTGAAAAATATATATATTCAAATATACATGGGCGCTCTTTTATTTTCGGAAAAGGTTTTATACTTTCCAACCCTTTATTATTTATTACTACAATTTCTCCATTTTCAACTTCTCTATGTAATTTAGCACCTACAATATCTAGAGCACAAGTTTCTGAGGCTAGAATAAATGAATTTTTTAATTTTCCAATAACTAAAGGGCGAATTCCAAACGGATCTCTAATACCTATTAATTCCTTATTTGTAAGCAATGTTAGAGCATAACCTCCTTGAATTTTAAATAATGTATCAATTATTTTATCTATTATTTTAATTTTTTTTGATTTTGCAATCAATTGAACAATAGTTTCTGTATCTGAAGTAGTTTGAAAAATAGAACCACTTTTAACTAATTCTTTTCTAAGATGAAATGCGTTGCTAAGATTTCCATTGTGAGATATTCCAATACCTCCAGTATATAAATCAGCAAAAAAAGGCTGTATGTTCTTAATTAAATTATTCCCAGAAGTTGAATATCTATTATGTCCAATCGCAGATGAACCTGGTAAGTTTTGCAAAATTTTTCCTTTCGTAAAATTATCACCAACCAAACCCAGTCTTCTTTCAGCATAAAAACTAGTTCCATCAAAAGTAACTATTCCACATCCTTCTTGACCTCTATGTTGTAAGGAATGTAATCCCAATGCTGTTAGGGCAGCCGCATCTTTATTGTTAAAAATACCAAAAACACCACATTCTTCTTTTAATTGGGACATCTAAATTTTCTCTATTTTATTGCCAGTTTCTTCATAGTAATCTTTACTATTCGGAAGTTCTTCTACTAAAAACTCACTTCCTTTATATATTATTTGAAAAGAATAAGTATTATCAGTTTCTAATGGCCATTTCTGGTGTGGATAAAACCAATTAAATAAAGAAAAAATACACACACAGATTACATATCCTTTAAAAATACCAAAAACAAATCCAAAAGATTTATCTACGCTACCAAGTCCAGTCCAAGTAACAGCTTTGCTTATTGCTTTTCCAATATTTATTATAATAAAGAGTGAAATTATATATATGAAAATACCTAAACCAATGTCAGCTATAAACTTTGATTCTATGATATCTTGAACCCACGGATTAAGCTTTGGAACTAAGGTGATTGTAATTATTAAGGCTAATAACCATTTTGAAAAAGACAATAAACTTCTCATAAAACCTTTAGCAGCACATTGAAACATTGAATAAAGAGTAATTAAACAAACTATAAGATCAAATATAGATATATTATTTTGAATAAATTCTATTGTATTATTCATTGCCAAAAGGTTTTACTACTAGAATTAATTTAGGTAAGAGCGTTAAAACTGAAAGCATAGCTAAAAGCATAGCTATTCCTGTGAACACCCCAAAGTAAATAGTTGGTATAAAATTAGACAACACTAATATTGAAAATCCAAAAACTATTGTTATTGAGGTATTTAAAATTGCAACTCCAACAGTATCGTGACATATTTTTAATGTTTGAATATAATTTCTTGTTTTCTTAAATTCTTCTTTAAATCTATATATATAATGAATACTATTATCGACTGCTATACCTATTGTTATAGCAGCTATTGTAATCGTCATCATATCTAAGGGTATTCCAAGTAGACCGATAATTCCTAAAATAAGAAAAGCAGCCATAAAATTTGGAACAACTCCTATCAAAGATAAAGTAACATTTCTAAACAAAATTAGGAACATAAATGTAATACCCGCCATTACTACACCAAGAGTTAATATTTGTGATTTAAATAAGCTTTGTAGTAGATTATTAAATAATATTAAAACTCCAGCTAACTTAAATTCTTCACGTTTTAATCCAATCTTATTTTCTAAATCATAATTTATTTTTTTTATTAGTTCGTTTCTTCTAAGGTTTTCATCAGAATCAAGGATTCTTAAACTTATTCTAGCTTCATTATTTTTTATGGAAATATAGGGGTTTATTATACTTTCTTTAATCGAGTCAGGTATTTTCGTGTATAACACTCCCATTTCTAGTCCTTGTAATTTGTTCCCATCATTTAAATCTTCAGCAACTCTAACCATAGAAGCAAAAGATATAACTTTTCCAACAGCATTAAGGCTATCAAGATAATCATGTACTTTAGTAATCTTGTCTATTTTATTTCTTGTAAACCAATATTTATCATCATCAACTTCTTCACTCTCCCAATCATCAAATTCATCTTCTATTTCTTCTTCCTCTTCTTTGCCTGGAAACTTGAGTATAACACTTAGAGGTGTTGTGCCCCCTAACTTATCGTCAATTAATTTCATTCCTTTATAAATTTCAGTTTTTTTATCAAAATAATTTATAAAACTATTTTCTACTTCAAGATTTAATATACCTACTACACTTACTAAAATAATTAAGAAAGAAGATAAAAAAATTGTTTTAGTATTTTTTTGTGCAACTTGACTTAAAAAAGATGTAATTCTTGATTTTTTTTCCTCTTGAAAGCTTTTATTTTCTCTACTTAGTATATTTAAAATTACTGGTAATAATGTAAAAGTAATAAATAGTGAAACTAAAAGACCTAAGGTCATCATCCATCCAAAGTCAATAATAGGTTTAATACCACTAAAGATTAGAGATAAAAAAGCACAAATTGTTGTTAAGACGGTATATAAAATTGGCCAAAACATTTTTTTTGAAGTCCAGAGTATTGCGTCGACATTGGATATATTTTGATTTTCTTTTTTTAATTGTAAATATCTAACACTCATATGAATATTCATTGCCATAGTTAAAATTAACATTAAAGCAATAAAGTTAGAAGAAATGACAGTAACTTTCCAACCTAACAAACCTAGCAATCCAACCATTATTAGTACTGAAAAAAAACAACTTAGAAGAGGAATAAAAACCCATAAAAAACTTCTAAAAACAAACCACAAAGTAAAAATTATAAAAAGAAATACACCTGCACCAAATACTATTATATCACTTTTTACATAACTCATCATATCGTCAGCTATCATGGGTATTCCCCCCAAGTGGATTTTAGCTTCGTTTTGATATTTTTTTATAATAGATCTTATTTCGTTTATGTTTTGATGATTTTTTTGATTGTAGATTTTTTTATAACTATCATATTCGTTCAAGAAATTTTTATAGTCATCTTTTTCATTAGGTTTTAATTCTTTTTTATCAATTTTATCCAAATAATTATTTTTGGTTTTTACAAGACTTGATAATTTTTGATCTTTTTTTATGTAAACAATGATTCCACTAGTTTTAGCATCATTACTAATTATGTATTCTTTATAGATAGGGCTATTAATAATTTCATTAAATCCTCTTTCTTTATCAACATCTTCACTAGATAAAGTTTTAAAATTTTTTATCCTTTCAGCTAAAGGATCATCGTTATTTTTAAGCAGAGGTACATCTAAAATTGTTATTACGCTACTAGCCCAATCTAGACGCTGCAAATCATTCTTTAAATTGCTAAGATTTGAAATTGTTTTATCATCTAATAAATTATTCTTAGGAGTATATGTTAATACTAAAAAATCTTTAGAACCGTAAGTTTGGTTAACCTCTCTCAAATATTTTAAATCTGGATCATTTTCTAAAAGCAATGTGTCTGAGGATGCGTCTAGTTGAAAATTTTTTGAAAAATAACTAAAAAATAATAATACAATGATAAGTAATGATAAAGTAAATTTAGGTTTTTCAATAATTAAATTTTTATAAATATTGCTAAACATGATTTGTAAGTTTTATTTGTTTTCTAAGTTTTTGAACTTAGTATACATTGCTTCAAATTCAACTTTTACATTTCCAGTTGGTCCATGTCTTTGCTTACTTATCATTATTTCAGCCAAATGCGATATTTCATCCATTTTTTGTTGCCATTCCGCATGTTCAATAGATCCCATAGTTGGTTCTTTATTTTGTAGGTAATATGATTCCCTAAATACAAACATTACAACATCTGCATCCTGTTCTATAGAACCTGATTCTCTTAAATCTGATAATTGAGGTTTTTTATCATCTCTTTGCTCAACCTGCCTAGAAAGTTGAGACAATGCAAGAACAGGAACATTTAGTTCTTTAGCTAAAGCTTTTAACCCTTGCGTAATTTCAGATATTTCTTGGACTCTATTAAATTCTTTATTTCTACTTGATCTCATTAATTGAATATAATCTACTACAATTAACTCAAGTCCAAATAATCTTTTAATTCTTCTTGATCTATTACTAATAGCAGCGATTGTTATTGCAGGAGTTTCGTCAATATACAAAGGTAGCTCAAAAATATTTTTAGAAGTTTCTATAAATTGTTCAAATTCTTTTTCAGAAACTTTACCTCTTCTTATATCATTTGATTTTATTCTAGCTTGCTCTGAAAGGATTCTTGTTGATAGTTGTTCAGATGACATTTCTAAAGAAAAAAAAGCAACAGTAGATTTAGTTCCTTTTTTTTCAATGTTCTTAGCTGCATGAAAAGCTATATTTGTTGCTAAAGCTGTTTTACCCATTGAAGGCCTTCCAGCAATTATAATTAAATCTTGTTTATGCATACCTCCTAATCTAGCATCTAGATCGGTTAATCCAGTTGGTACACCTACTATACCTTCTTCATTTTGATATGCACTTTTAGCCATTTCAATAGTTTGTTTTAAAGCGCTGTCAAATTTCATGAATGATTGATTAAAATGACCACGTTCAGCTAAATCAAATAAAGATTTTTCTGCATTTTGTATAATTAATTCACCGGAGTTGCTTACATCATTATCAGAAGAAGCCTCATCTAAAACTGATTGGGAAATTTTTATTAACTCTCTCCTAAGATGCATTTCTTGAACTATTTTTGCATAGTCTATGGCTTGCTTTATTGAAGTAGAGAACTTTGTAATTTTTATTAAATATTCTTGTCCACCTAATTCTTTTAAACCTTCACTATTTTCAAAATGGTTTTTTAATGTGATAGGATTAGCTAAAAGACCTTTTGATATTAATTTTTCAATTGTTTCATAAAGTTTTATATGAATAGGGTCAAAGAATTTATTAGCATCAATAATTGTAGATATTTCATCATATATATCATTTGAAATTAATATTGACCCAATGACAGCTTGTTCAGCTTCTATATTGCAGGGCAGTTGTTTTGTTGTATTTTCAACTATTTTTAAATTTTGCTGAGACATAATTTATTATTATATTAAATATCAAATATTTAATAAAAAAAACTTGAAAGTTATACACTAAATTAAAAAACTGTGGAAAAGGGGGATTAAACTATTTTTTTTCTTCTTGTTTTACAACTTCAATATGAATTGAAGCTAGAATTTCTGCATGTAAATTAATTTTTGCTTCGTAAGTACCAGTTTTTGTTATTTCCTTATTTAAATCAATTTGTGACGGTTTAATTTCAATATTATCAGTATCAATAATAGTTTTTGAAATTTCTTTGGGTTTAATTGAACCATAAAGTTCGTCATTATCTTTAGCCATTCGTAAAAATTTATAGGTCTTCTTATTGACAACATCATATATTTTTTTTGCATTTTTTTTCAGTGTTGTATTTTTTTCATTTAATTCAGCTTTTTTTTTATTAACAAATTCAATATTTTCTTTTGATGCTTTCAGTGCTTTTCCATATTTAATTAAGAAATTTCTACCATGGCCTCTTTTAACTTTTACAATCTCTCCGATGCTTCCGAGATTTTTAATATTTTCCAGCAAAACTACTTCCATAAAATTTTAAATTAATGCTAAGAGTCTAGCTCGTTTAATAGATTTAGCTAATTCTCTTTGTTTTTTAAATGACACAGATGTAACTCGCGAAGGTAAAATTCTACCTGTTTCTGAAACATATTTTTTCAGCAATTTGATGTTTTTATAATCAACATCAGGAGCGTCTTTACCAGAGAGTGGACATGATTTAGTAAATTTTACATCACTTCTTTGAAATAAACTTAATTGCGAATGTTTAGTATTTTTTTTATTTTTTTTAAAATTTTTTTTTCTTTTCATTATAATTTATATTTTATCTAAGTGCTTTTTTGTTCAAAATACTTTTTATCAAGATCATGTTTTTTTACTTTAACAGTTAAAAATCTAATTATCATTTGATCTATATTTTCAGCTTTTTCAAGTTCATTAATTGTATTACCAATTCCTTCAAATTTGATATGAAAATAAAATCCTTTTTTATTATTTTTAATTTTATGTGAGAAATTTTTTAATCCCCATTTTTCGGTTTTTATTACTTTACCTGAATTATTTTTTATTATTTCTTCGTATTTATCCAATAATGTTTTTGATTGATCTTCTTGTAATTCTTGCTTTACTATTAGAGTATGTTCGTAACAATTCATTTTTTTCCTTGGTTAATCCGAAATCATCGAATAATCCACCATAATTTTGGTAGAGGTAGGGTTTTATACTATTAAAATATTTAATATACAACTATTAAAATTCAACTATATTGTACTTAATTTAATTATCTTATGCGCGCAATTTTATTTCCAGGTCAAGGCTCTCAATATGTAGGCATGGGTATAGATTTCTACAAAAAATACGATTTAGTTAAAAGTATTTTTTTAAAAGTTGATGAAACTTTGAGATATCCGCTTTCTAAAATTATTTTAGAAGGTCCAAAAAATGAGTTACAACTTACAAAAAATACTCAACCAGCTATTATGACAATTGGAGTTAGTATATTTAATGTACTTAATAAAGAGTATGGATTAAATTTAAATAATTCTAAATATTTCGCCGGACATTCATTGGGAGAGTATACTGCACTTGTGTGTGCAGGATCTTTATCATTAGAAAAAGCTGCATACTTATTACACGAAAGAGGTAAAGCAATGCAAGACTCAATTTCATCAACACAAGGAGCAATGATGGCAATACTTGGAATGCAAATTGAAGAAGTAGAAAAAGAAATTAAAATTTTTTCTAAAGATGGAGTTTGTGAAATTTCAAACGATAATAGTAATTCCCAAGTAGTTATTAGTGGAGAAAAAAAAGTTATAGAAAAAGTTAATGATAATCTTAAAAAAAAAAAGAAAAAAAGTATAATTCTACCTGTTAGCGCACCTTTTCATTGTTCTTTAATGAAAAATGCTGAAGAAATAATGAAAGAAAAAATAAACAAAACAGCCTTTATAGAACCAAAACCAAAAATTATAAGCAATGTTACTGCAGAAGAAGAGAAAGATATTGATAAAATTAAACCTTTATTAATAAGCCAAATAACTTCAAAAGTAAGATGGAGAGAAAGTGTAAATTATATGGTAAAAAAGGGAGTGGAAAATTTTATTGAAATAGGTCCTGGTAAAGTTCTTTCTGGTTTAGTAAAAAAGATTAATAATGATGTTAAAATTTCAAATATAAATTGTATAGAAGATATTAAAAATGATTGATTTTAAAAATAAAAAAATTTTAATCACTGGTGCAAGCGGAGGCATAGGAAAAGAACTAGTTAAAAAATTTACTCTTCTGGGCGGTGAAGTTCTAGGTACAGGAACCAAAACTGAAAAGTTAGATTTATTAAAAAGAGAATATCCTAGAATTAAAGTAAAAAAATTTGATATTGCTGACGATCTTAGAATTGAAGAATTTATTGAAAACGTTAATTTAGAACTAGGTGGTATAGATATTTTAATTAACAATGCTGGATTGAATATGGATAATTTATCTTTAAGAATGAAAGATGAAGAATGGAAAAAAGTAATTAATGTCAATTTAACTGGTACTTTTTTATTATCAAAATATGCAATAAAAAAAATGTTAAAAAATAAATTTGGACGAGTTGTAAATATTACTTCAGTAGTTGGTCACACAGGAAATTTAGGGCAAGCAAATTATGCAGCAACGAAATCCGGAATTATTGGAATGTCAAAAAGTTTAGCCATTGAATATGCAAAGAAAAACATAACCATTAATTGTGTTTCTCCTGGTTTCATTCAATCTGACATGACAATGAATATAGCTGATAAAGTTAAATTATACCTCACATCAAGAATCCCTATGGGAAAACTGGGAACAGGCGAAGATGTGTCAAATTGTGTAGCTTTTTTATCTTCTAATGCAGCGTCTTACATAACAGGTGAGACTATACATGTTAATGGAGGCATGTATATGTCTTGACAAAATTTGCGAATAATTTATTAAGAATTAATAAACCAAAAATATAAGGAATTTAAAAATGACAAAAGATATCGCAGACAAAGTAAAAAAAATGGTTATCGATCACTTAGGAGTAGAAGAGTCTAAAGTAACTGATGAAGCTAATTTTATCGATGATCTTGGTGCTGATAGCTTAGATACAGTTGAATTAGTAATGGCTTTCGAAGAAGAATTTGGTTCAGAAATATCTGATAGCGATGCCGAAAAAATTCTTACAGTTGGAGATGCTATAAAATTTATTGAAAGTAAAGCAGCATAATAAATTTTAAAAAACATCACGCCGACCAATATTAATATGGGAATCAAAAAAAAAGGCATGATGTTTATATTATCATCACCTTCTGGTGCTGGAAAAACAACACTAACAAAAAAACTTGCCGAAAATAACCTAAATTTAGAAATTTCTATTTCTCATACTACAAGAAACCCTAGACCCAATGAAGTAAATGGAAAAGATTACCACTTTATAAGTCTTGATCAATTTAATAATTTAATAAAAGAAAATAGTTTTTTTGAGTTTGCTAAAATATTTGATAATTATTATGGAACATCAAAAGAAACAGTTTTAGAGTTAGCAGCAAAAGGAAAAGATGTGTTGTTTGATATTGACTGGCAAGGAACGCAACAATTAAAGAAAATTCATAGTTTAAATATAGTTACAATTTTTATATTACCACCCAATATTAAAGTTCTAAAAAATAGACTCCTAAATAGACATCAAGGCCAAGAAGAGCTAATTAAAAAAAGAATGGAAAAATTTAACCAAGAAGTTTCACATTGGAATGAATACAATTATGTAGTTGTGAATGATGATTTAACCTCTTGTTACAATAAAATATTAGATATAATTAAATCTGAAAAAAATGGCATACACAAGAAACAAGATTTTAATGAAATAGAAAAAAGAATAAGCCAATTAACCAATTAATCTTTCGTACTCCAAAGCAATTTTATAAAAAGTTTCATTATTTAATTCTTCTGGTCTTTTTTTAAAATCAATATTTAAATTTTTTACTAAATGCAATTTTTTATTAAATAATTTTAAAAAACTTTTATTTATCATTTTTCTTCGATTAGAAAATAGCAATCTAGTGACAATTTCTAAGCTTTTCGGATCTTTTAACTTAAGAAAATTATTCTTTTTTGGTTTAAATGATAGCAAAGTAGAATCTATCTTTGGTTTTGGATAAAAGCAATTTCTAGATATATCAAAATGTTTTTTTATTTCCAATCTCCAGTTAGATAGTACAGTTAGTCTCCCAAATGCTTTTGTTTTATTTTTAGCAATTATTCTATCAGCAACTTCTTTTTGAAACATCAAAATTAGGGAATCATAAAAAGGTGGCCATTTTTTTAAAAGAATAAATAAAACCAATATTTTCGTTGAAATATTATACGGAAGATTACCAAATATAGTAATATTTTTTTCAGAATAACTTTTATCGATTGATTCCAAAATATCTTTATTAATT
>MDSV01017718.1_pt1 | contig 16450 bp, 14 predicted proteins | sample 810851 | NCBI WGS metagenome assembly MDSV01 (sample SAMN05326640, study PRJNA326480) | marine metagenome | isolation source: seawater | place: Atlantic Ocean: North East | collected 2012 | reverse complement strand
TTCAATCCAAACAGAAGTGGTGGCGGGGGGGAGATTTGAACTCCCGACCTTCGGGTTATGAGCCCGACGAGCTACCAGACTGCTCTACCCCGCGTTGCCCTCCGAAATCATACACATCGGTGTCGCCGGACACAGAATCCTTTCAGCTTTGCTGGAACTGCAGAGAACCGTTCACCTCGAGGTGCACGCCGGGATTCAGGATCAGAACCTGCTCTTCGAGCTCCTGAAGGCTCATGGGCGTGAGCCATTCCAACTGACGCAGCAGATGCAGCGCCACAGCCTGTTTGGCACGTCTAGAGCCGTCTTCCACCTTGATGGCGACCCCCAGGCCCTCACCGATGCGGCTGAGGCACTGAATGCCCTCGGCGCCTCCCTTGGAGAGCACCTGACCATGGCTTCGTCCCATCAACTCGGTGTCGAAGCGGCCGGCACCGGCCACAAGATCAGGATGCGCCAGCATCGCCCTGCTGATCTGCTCCAGTTCCGCATGGCGCGAAGCCCCGAGATGGGCATAGAGAAGCGCCATCTGCGCCAGCTGCAGTCGCAGGGTCGGAGCACCGCAGTCATCCCGTGCCGCCACCAGCTCCGCTGCCGGCAGCCCCAGCAGTTCCGCCACCCTCCGGTTCACCTCCTTCTGCAGCGGATGGTCGCTCTGCAAATAGCTGTCGAGGGGCCAGGCCATTTTTCGACTCGTGGCCAGGAAGGCGGCGTGTTTGCCGGAGCAGTTGTGCTGCAACGGGCTGTCGGACCCTTCAGGAACGGGGCACTGCAGATGGGAGGCCTCCAGCTCAGCATTCCAGAGCAGCCTGAACGCCTCACGGGCATGCTCATTGCTGCCGGAGTGGGAAGCGCAGCTGATGGCGATGCCCCGATCACCGGCCTCCATCTGGGCAGCGGCCCCACTGCTCAGAAACGGCATGGCCTGGAACGGTTTCAGCGCGGAGCGGATGAAAGTCTCGTAACCGGGATCACCGGCAGACATCAGAACCCGTCCGCGCCCGTCACAGACAACAGCGTGCACCCTGTGCTTTGACTCGCCGATGCAGCCGCGGCAGAGAGTCACCTCCAATGGCGCAGTCCCGGAGCGCGATGCGCCGCTGAAACCGGAGGAGAGGGGCATCCTCGAACGAGCCTCGTTTCAGAGAGCCTGACAGAGGCTCGCCCCCCCCAGCATGAGTGCGGCGGCCAGGGCCATGGCACGTGCCAGCCGACCCAGGATCGGCCTCACCTCATGCCGGGCCACGAGCTGATCCTTCTCACGCCAGGACACGGGCTTCTCCCACGTCTGCCCGTCGTACCAGCCTGACTCCTCGTAATCCACCGATTCAGCCAGCAGGCGGCGCATCACGTAGGTCCAGCCAAGCCACTGGCGCATCAGCAGAAACAGAGGCAGAACGAGCGCTGCCACGCAAGCTGCCATCACCAGCCGCGGTGGGTCGCCACGCAACGTCCAGCTGCCGCTGGCGATCAGCGTGCAGACGGGAAGCATCAGCAACCATGCCGTTGCTAGACGCCAGCGCAAGCGTGGGTTAGCCCCGGCAGGCCAGGAGAAGAACCAGGATTCCGTCAGCTGCTGGAACTCCTCCAGTGGACGCTGCTCAGGAGGAACCGGACAGGCGACGGACTCGGTCATGACCCCGCAGGAACATCCTGCGGCGAACCTAGAAACACCCGGGTCTCGCCGTGGCTCCAGAAGGCCTCGAGGTCGTAATACCCCCGCTCGTCGGGCAGGAGCACATGAACGATGAGTTCGCCGTAATCGAGCAGCGCCCATCGCCCCTCATTCAATCCTTCCTTTCGCAGCGGGAGTCGCTCCGCTTCGGTCTCCAGCCGGTCCTCGACCGAGCGAGCGATCGCCCGCACCTGCACATCCGACTGTCCACCTGCGATCACCAGCCAGTCGGCCAGGCTTGAAACCTCGTCGACTCGGATCAGACGGATGTCCGTGGCCTTGCGGTCGTCACAGGCATCCGCAGCGAGCTCGGCAAGCTGTTCACTATCCATAGACGTTTTCGCTGGTGACGGAACTGCGGGATCCCTCCTGCTGTGCCATCTCGGCACGCGCCTTGCTGGCACTCTTACGCAGCGCCTCCAGGCGATCTTCATAGAAGCTGCGACGGCGCTTCTTGCGGGTCTGTTCCACCAGCTCCTTCAGCGCACCACCCAGACTGCGGTAGGCGTTCGGAACGCTGTATCCGAATCGGCAGGCCAGGTCGATGGCCCGCTCATCTGCGGTGATCGCATCCTGCAGACGCTTCTCGGAATTGTTCTTGAGGTAAAGGCGGTAACCAGCGAAACCCGAGAGCCCCAGGGCCATCAACAGGAGAAGGCCGTCCTGAACCCAGAGTTCGCCGATGGCACCACCCAAACCGATGGCGAGAGCAGCCATCTCCCAGCCATCCCTGGGGATCGTGTCGTTCTGAATGCGACCGACCTCATGCCAGAAGAGCAGGTTGCGGTGATCGAGAGCCATGCTGTCCCACTTTTCAAGATCCACCTGGATCTCGACTTCATCGCGGCCGATCTCTTCAAGGGTGATCAGCGGCGGGTCCACCGCGGCAGCGGACTCGACGAACACCCAGCTCTGCATTTCCGGTGGCAGCAGCCCCTTGAGGCGCTGGAGCTCACTCATCGCGTCTGGGTTCCCTTTGATCTTTCAAAGGTAGCGAGGCCCCGGTCCCTCACCGTTCATGCCGTGGGGGAACAGCTGCGTGAGAGGCTTTCAATGTCTGGCCCAGAACGACCTCCATGCCCCGGCGGACAGATCTGCAACGCATCCTTCTGCTGGGATCAGGCCCGATCGTGATCGGCCAGGCCTGCGAGTTCGATTACTCCGGAACCCAGGCCTGCAAAGCTCTCCGCGCCGAGGGATACCAGGTGATCCTGGTCAATTCCAACCCGGCATCGATCATGACCGATCCGGAAATGGCGGATCGGACCTACATCGAGCCGCTCACCCCGGATCTCGTGACGCAGGTGATCGAACGGGAACGTCCCGACGCCCTGCTGCCGACCATGGGCGGGCAGACCGCCCTGAATCTGGCGGTGACCCTGGCCGAGAACGGAACACTGGAGCGTTTCGGTGTCGAGCTGATCGGTGCCGATCTGCAGGCGATTCAGAAAGCCGAAGACCGCCTGCTGTTCAAGCAGGCGATGGAACGGATCGGCGTCAGGGTCTGTCCCTCCGGGATCGCCTCGTCCCTGGAGGAGGCTGAGGCCGTGGGTGCCGCCATCGGCAGTTTTCCCCGCATCATCCGTCCCGCCTTCACCCTTGGGGGCAGCGGCGGTGGGATCGCTTACAACCCGGAGGAATATGCGGCGATCTGCAAGAGCGGACTGGAGGCGAGCCCGGTTTCGCAGATCCTGATCGAGCAGTCCCTGCTGGGCTGGAAGGAATTCGAACTGGAGGTGATGCGCGATCTGGCCGACAACGTCGTGATCGTCTGCAGCATCGAAAACCTCGACCCGATGGGGGTTCACACCGGAGACTCGATCACGGTGGCCCCGGCCCAGACCCTGACGGATCGGGAATACCAGCGACTGCGCGACCAGTCGATCGCGATCATCCGCGAGATCGGGGTCGCCACCGGCGGCAGCAACATCCAGTTCGCCGTCAATCCCGTGAACGGCGATGTGGTGGTGATTGAAATGAACCCCAGGGTGAGCCGGTCCTCCGCCCTCGCCAGCAAGGCCACAGGCTTTCCGATCGCGAAGATCGCCGCTCGCCTCGCCGTTGGATACACCCTCGACGAGATCCTCAACGACATCACCGGCAAAACGCCGGCCTGCTTCGAGCCCACGATCGATTACGTGGTCACCAAGATCCCTCGCTTCGCCTTCGAGAAGTTCCGCGGAAGTCCGGCGATTCTCACCACGTCGATGAAATCGGTCGGGGAAGCGATGGCCATCGGACGCTGCTTCGAGGAGTCCTTCCAGAAGGCGATGCGATCTCTCGAGATCGGCCGGTCTGGCTGGGGCTGTGATCGACCGGAACCGGAGATCTCCGAGCGAGAGATCGACCGTCTGCTTCGGACCCCATCCCCGGAACGGATTCTCTGGGTTCGCACAGCGATGCTGCTCGGACGCAGTGATGACGACCTGCACAGGATCAGCGGGATCGACCCCTGGTTCCTGGCGAAGCTGCGACGGCTGATTGATGCGGAGCAGCAGCTGCTGACAGGACGCGCCTTGGCGAGCCTGGATGCGGAGGAGCTTCTCCAGCTCAAACAGCTCGGCTTTTCCGACCGGCAGATCGCCTGGGCGACCGGTTCCACGGAGTTGGCGGTTCGGGATCGGCGTCAGACCCTCGGGGTGAACCCGGTGTTCAAGACCGTCGACACCTGTGCCGCGGAATTCGCCTCGACGACGCCTTACCACTACTCCACCTACGAGAGGCCGCTGCAGAAACTCAATGACGCCGGTGAGCTGATCACGATGCCGCCTTCGAATGAGGTGCACAGCTCCGGATCGGGTCGTCGAATGATGATCCTCGGAGGTGGACCGAACAGGATCGGCCAGGGCATCGAGTTCGACTACTGCTGCTGCCACGCCTCCTTCGCGGCCCAGGAGAAAGGAATCAGCACCGTGATGGTGAACAGCAACCCAGAGACGGTCTCCACCGACTACGACACCAGCGACAGCCTCTACTTCGAGCCGCTCACCCTGGAGGATGTGCTGAACGTGATCGAGGCGGAGCACCCCGATGGCGTCGTGGTGCAGTTCGGCGGTCAGACCCCGCTCAAACTGGCGATCCCCCTGCTTGAGTGGCTGGACACGGACGCGGGACGTGCCACCGGGACACGCATCTGGGGCACCTCACCGGAATCGATCGATCACGCTGAAGACCGGGAACAGTTCGAGGCGATCCTCAGAACCCTGGAGATCCGCCAGCCGAGAAACGGCCTCGCCCGCAGCGAAGAGGAAGCCCGGAACGTCGCGACCAGGGTGGGGTACCCGGTGGTGGTCCGCCCCTCCTATGTGCTGGGAGGGCGCGCCATGGAAGTGGTGTTCGACGAAGAGGAACTGAACCGCTACATGCGTGAAGCGGTTCAGGTGGAGCCCGATCACCCGGTGCTGATCGATCAGTACCTGGAAAACGCCGTGGAAGTGGATGTCGACGCACTCTGTGACAAGGAAGGCAACGTGGTGATCGGCGGCTTGATGGAACACATCGAGCCAGCTGGTATCCACTCCGGGGATTCCGCCTGCTGCCTGCCCTCCGTTTCCCTTGGCGAAGAAGCCCTTGCGATCATTCGCGAGTGGAGCCGCGGGCTGGCCCTGGCACTCAAGGTGGAAGGACTGATCAACCTGCAGTTCGCCGTCCAACGTGACAGCGAAGGACGGGAAATCGTCTACATCATCGAAGCCAACCCAAGAGCATCCCGCACGGTGCCGTTTGTCGCCAAGGCCACGGGGCAGCCACTGGCACGGATCGCCACACGCCTGATGGCGGGCGAAACCCTGGCCGAAGTCGGTTTGAATCATGAACCCAAGCCGCCCTTGCAGACCATCAAGGAGGCTGTGTTGCCGTTCCGACGCTTTCCTGGCGCGGACACGGTCCTGGGACCGGAGATGCGTTCCACCGGCGAAGTGATGGGTTCCGCCGACAGTTTCGGCATGGCGTACGCCAAGGCTGAGCTGGGGGCTGGTGAAGCCCTTCCAACCGCTGGAACCGTGTTTCTCTCAACCCATGACCGGGACAAACAGGCGCTGATCCCGGTCGCTGCCAGGTTGATCGAGCTCGGCTTCTCGGTGATCGCCACCTCCGGCACAACCAACGCCCTCGCGGAGGCCGGCCTGGCGGTGACATCCGTGCTCAAGGTGCACGAAGGGCGCCCGAACATCGAGGATCTGATTCGCTCCAAACAGGTGCAGCTCGTCATCAACACACCGATTGGCCGCCAAGCCGCGCACGATGACAAGTACCTACGACGTGCAGCCCTTGATTACGCCGTGCCGACCGTGACAACGCTGGCAGGTGCACGGGCCGCCGTGGAAGCGATCGCGGCCCTTCAGGGCCAGCCCACGCTGAGCATCCATGCCTTGCAGGATGTCCACAGCTGACCGGCCTGACGGGCAACCGGATCAGCAACAAGCATGACAAGCCGCACAGACGCAGACAGCGCGATCACGTCATCCAGTGCGTTTGTCACCGACGATGTGTTCAGTGGCCTGAATGAAAGCGTGTTGCTAATCTGATCAGGATGAGCCCGTAATGTCGTGAAAACAGGCTTAACCTCACGACAACACAATTGGGTTGACAACAACAGTGATATTTTATTACTTCAGTCATCCACCTCAGCCAGTGATCATCTGAACAGCAATCACGCACTGTCAGGTCAGGACGACGATCAAACAAGCCCTCTCGATCCGATCGTCCGGATCGGAAGCGTGGATGCGCCTTCTGCAACGAGCATTGAGAGGGTCATCACGATCCCCATCGACATCACAAAAATCGATGACGGGATCACATCGATCAACGGTTTCAATATCAAGGTTCATTATGATTCATCAGCTTTAAATCTCATTCAAAGCGAGGAAGAGTCGCTCGAGATCCTCGCCGACAACATCCCCCTGATGGATGCCATCTCACAGCTGAGTGGTTCGGCTGCCGGCTGGCTTGTGGATGCAGCGACGGAACAGAGCGGAGATGGTGCTTCCAAGCTCACCGCAGTGGCGGGAATGCTGACGGAAACAGCGACGGAGGGGGTGTTCCACATCGTCGGAGCCGGTCCTGTGGGACTGTCTGTGGACGATGCCGAGAGCATCAGTGAGTCCAACCCCCTCCATCTGGGCAGCCTCGTCTTCCGGGTACCGGCAGGAACCCTGGATCAGAGCATCGATCTGGATCTTCGGCTTGAAGAGGTCCTGATCACGGGATCGACGCAAGATCAGATCTCGGCAACTCTCACCACCACAGAGGTCATCGATGGTGTTCTCACATTGCAGAGCCAGGCCTCAACAACAGACACGACACCACCCAGCGTCAAGCTGACCCACTCCACGCTGACCACCTCGGCAACAGCCATCGTCACCGCCGTCCTTTCTGAAGGATCAGAGGATTTTTCTGCCACCGACCTGATCGCCACCGGGGGCGAAATCAGCGATTTCAATCCGATCAGCGCAACGGAATACACGGCCCTGTTCACACCGACCCCCCAGAGCACCGTCGATGGCACCGTGACCATCGGTGCCGGTGCGTTCTCCGATGCCGCGGGAAATCGGAACACAGAGAGCGAGCTGGTCACGATCACGGTGAACACCTCGATCCCGTGGGTCTCGCTCACAACAACCGACGACAAGCTGACGGCAGGAGAGACCGCCCTGATCGGCGCCTCACTTTCGGAGGTCTCCGAGGATTTCGGCGAAGACGATCTCGATGTCAGCGGCGGGGTGCTCTCCGATTTCACTCAGGTGAACGAGCTTCGGTACACCGCGTTGTTCACACCGGCAGCAGACAGCACCAGCGATGGTGTGATTTCCGTTGCCATCGGGGCCTTCACCGATCTGGACGACAACAGCAACGCCACCGCCTCCGAGATCTCCATGGACGTGGAGACCACCGTTCCATCCGTCGTTTTGACGGCAAGTGGACTGGGATCCGATGCGATGCTCACCGTCGGGGAAAGCGCCACGATCTCCGCACAACTGTCGGAACGTTCACTCACCTTCACGGCAGACGACCTGATCGTGAGCGGCGGCGAGCTCAGCGACTTCCAGGCGATCAGCACCAGCCTCTACACCGCGACTTTCACCCCCTTCGTCAACAGCACGACCACGGGGATCGTGCAGGTGAACGCGGCAACGTTCTCCGACTTTGCAGGCAACGACAATGCCGACGACATAACCCTGTCCATCCCCGTTGAGACAACGGAACCTTTTCTGGTCTTCACCAGCTCAGACAACAACCTGAAAGCTGGCGAAACCGCAACGATCACCATCACGCTCTCGGAGGAGTCTCCGGATTTTTCCCAGGACTCTCTGCTGATCCAGGGAGGAGAACTTTCCCAACTGCAAGCCAGCAGTGCCACGTCTTACTCCGGCATCTTCACACCATCCGCTGAAAGCACCACGGAAGGCCTTCTCTCCATCGCCATCGGAGAATTCTCAGATCTTGCCGGGAACACCAATAGCGCGGATGCCGTGATCAATCTCACGGTGGAAACCACCGTGCCGACCATCTCCTTCAGCAGCAGTGATGACATTCTGACGGCGGGAGAGAAAGCCACGATCCGAGCAACACTGTCAGAGCCGATCGCCACCTTTTCGGCAGACGACCTCCGCGTCAGCGGAGGTCAGATTTCAGATTTCGGCAAAGCCACGTCCAGCTTCAACAAGATCAGCGATTCGGAATACAGCTTCAACACCGTCAGTGACACGGAATACACCTTTGTCATGACGCCGACACCAGACAGCACGGACGATGCGTCGGTCTTTCTGGATGCCAACACCCTCACGGACGCTGCTGGAAATTCCAACACCACATCAGCCGACATTGTGATGACGGTGGAAACAACCATTCCAACCGTCGCGCTGAGCAGCAGCGATCCCACTCTGACGATCGGTGAATCAACGATCTTGGCGGTGGAACTCTCGGAACCTTCCTTTGATTTCACGTTGGATAACTTCAACGTTAGTGGCGGTGCACTCACGGATTTCACCGTTGTGAATGCCTCGCAATACACAGCACTGTTCACCCCTTTCTCCGACACCACAACCACAGCCAGCGCCGTGATTGAAGCCGGCAGCTTTTCGGATGCCGCCGGCAATGAGAACATCCAAGCTGAGTCGCTGATGCTCACGATTGACACGATCGCACCGGAACTCACCCTCAGCAGCTACCGCTCAACCCTCGGCATCGGTGAAAGCACACAGATCCGATTCACGCTGTCAGAATCCTCCAGTGATTTCGGACTCGACGATGTCTCTGTAAGCGGCGGAACCCTTTCAGCACTCTCCGGTGAGGGCACAACCTTTGAGGCCACCTTCACTCCCATGGTCAATGTCAAGACAACAGCAACATTGAAGGTGCTTGAAGAGAGATTCAGCGATACCTACGGCAATGGCAATCTCGCTTCAGACACGATTGCCATCGATGTGGACACCCTGATCGAGGCACCACCCATCCCCAACCGACCCCGACCCAGACAGTTGGGGCACCCGGAGCTGGACACTTCTGCCGCCATCAATCTGTCTGATCTCGTGACAGGTATGGCCCAGAGACAATCCGCCGAGGACATCCTCACTTACCTCGACAACACCGTCGCCGGTCTTTTTCAAGGGATCGCGCCATCTCTGGAGGAAGCCGACATTGATGGCGATGGGCAGCTCCATCCCTTCACCGATGGCATGCTCCTCTCGCTCTATGCGACATCAGCCGCTCTCGATGTTTCTGATTCTCAGCAGCTCATCTACGTCCCCGGTGCCTGGGAAGACAGCCACGAAACGGGTGTGCCCATCGTGAAGTCGCTGCTGGAGTCATCCTTCGGAACATTCCAGAACATGGCAGGCTGAACGCCACCGACGCTGGCTGGATAGGGTTGGTTGATCCGCAGAACCGTCATGACCACATCCGCACCTGTGATGCCCGGAAGTGATCTAAAAACCGCCTTCCAACGCTGCTACGAGAATCGTTACACCTGGGAGCCAGGCTTCCAGGGTTACCGAGGCCGCTGCCTCTGGTTGCAGGGGGATCGCCAGGTTGAAGGAACATTCGAAGTCGGAGCCGACCTCAAGGCCCAGGTGCAGGGGATCGAGGATGCTGAGGTATTGAAAGCCGTGAATTCCCAACTCTGGGAAGTCGCCATCCATCGGGTGCGACGCAGCTTTGAGCAGACCCATGGTGAGAACACCTTCACCGCAGGCGACACCGATACGGTGGGCACCGAGGTGATTGTGGGCGGCAAAAATGAAGGCGATCGTTATCGCATCAAGGACGACGTTGTGACGATGGTGCATCGACACATCCATGGAACGGTTGTGACGATCTTCACCACAGATGTCACAGACACGGGAGCCGGCTACCTCAGCCACACGTACACCAGTGCCTATGCCGACCCTGCCACCGGCGAGGCCCGTGGTGCGCGTAACAGGTTCACGGATACCTTCACCCAACTTCCCGAAGGAGGTCCCTGGGTGCTTCAGGAGCGCGTGATCGAGAATGACAACGATCCCGATGATGGCGGCCAGACCTTCCGCTTCGAAGATCTTCAAGCGCTTTAATTGGATTGCAGCAGCTGATCAGCTGTGACACCATCTCCAAACGTTTCGGCTTTGGTGGTGATGGAATTGAACGGTGCCATTGAGGCCATCAACAGCCCGATTAATTCATTCGTCTGGGGGCCACCAACAGTCACGCTGATCGCTCTCACCGGCATCGTGCTGATGGTGGGTCTGCAGTTCATGCCGCTGCAGCGGCTGTTCTACGGCGTCCGCATGATGCTGCGACCAGCCGCCGGTCTCAAGGAAGGCGAGATCACGCCGTTCCAGGCCCTGATGACGTCGCTGTCGGCGACCATCGGCACCGGAAACATCGCGGGTGTTGCCGGTGCCATCGCTGTGGGTGGTCCCGGTGCGGTCTTCTGGATGTGGGTGATTGCCGTGTTCGGCATCGCCACGAAATACGCCGAAGCGGTTCTGGCGGTGCAGTTCCGTGAAACCGATGAGCGGGGAAATCATGTCGGCGGCCCGATGTATTACATCCGCAACGGCCTTGGTGAGCGATGGAGCTGGATGGCCGGTCTGTTCGCCCTGTTCGGCATGCTGGCCGGATTCGGAATCGGCAACGGCGTCCAGGCCTTTGAAGTCTCTTCAGCCCTGGAAAGCGCAGGTGTTCCGAGATTGCTCACCGGCATCGTCCTGGGCGTTCTGGTCTTCGCCGTTGTTATCGGAGGCATCCGCAGGATCGCCCAGGCCGCTTCAGCCATCGTGCCGCTGATGTCTGTTCTCTACGTGGCTGCCTGCCTGGTGGTGCTGGCCCTCAATGCCGGTGCGATTCCTGATGCCCTTGGCACGATCTTCACCAACGCCTTCAGCGGCGAAGCTGCCGCAGGCGGAGCCTTCGGGCAGGTGGTTCTGATGGGCTTCAAACGAGGCATCTTCTCCAATGAAGCCGGTCTGGGCAGTGCTCCGATCGCCCATGCCGCGGCCCGGACCGATGATCCCGTACGTCAGGGAACGGTGGCCATGCTCGGCACCTTCATCGACACCCTTGTGATCTGCACCATGACAGCTCTGGTGATCATCACCACCAAGGCCTACACAATGATGGACAGTGCCGGTGAACGGCTGAGCGGAGCAACCCTTTCGATCGCGGCCTTCGACAGCGGCCTCCCCGGCAGCGGCCTCGTTGTCACCGTGGGACTGATCGTGTTCGCCTTCACCACGATCCTCGGCTGGAGCTTCTACGGAGAGCGCTGCACGAGTTATCTGTTCGGCGAAGCGGCTGTTCTGCCCTTCCGTCTGTTCTGGGTCGCCATGGTGGTGTTTGCATCCGTGGCTGGAACCGGGGGAGCTCTCTGGGGTGTCGCAGACACCCTCAACGGCCTGATGGCTCTCCCGAATCTTGTGGCACTGCTGCTGCTCAGCGGAACGGTGTTCCGCCTCTCCAAGTCCTACAACTTCAGGTCCTGAGGAGAGGCGGACGCCCAGAGGGTCAACCCTGACCCTCTGGTAGAGGCGTGACGTTCTGAAGCTTCTCATTCAGCTGCATCGCCAGGCTCTGTCGTCCCACCGCCAGCACCTTGAGGGTGTCCTCATGCATGCGCAGCTGGGCGTCAGCCACCTGCATGCCCCGCACCAGTTCCTTCAGATCATCCGGGAGGGTGTTGAGGTCGTATCGCTTGCCCTCGAAGGTGAGCACGGGGTTGGGATTGTTCGCTGCGGAGTCAGTCATCAGTCGCTGCCGGGAGTGATCGGGTCCGGCATGCGGACTTTAAGAGCGCTCAGCCGTTCTGCAGATCACGGATGAACTGTCGTTCGCACAGATCCCGGTAACGACCGCCGCGCTGCATCAGCGCATCGTGCGTGCCCCGATCGACGACGCGTCCCTGTTCCAGCACCACGATCTGGTCTGCTTCCTGCACCGTGGCGAGACGATGCGCGATCACCAGAACGGTGCGGCCGGCCATCGCCTGTTTCAAGCCAAGCTGCACCGCGGCTTCGGCTTCTGCATCCAGAGCGCTGGTGGCCTCATCCAGCAGCAGCAGGGATGGATTCCCGAGCACGGCTCTGGCAATCGCGATCCGCTGCAACTGACCGCCCGAAACATTGCTGCCGCGTTCCTCCAGCTGAGTGGCATAGCCGTGAGGCAATGCCCGGATGAAGTCATCGGCATTGGCCAGCCTGGCGGCCTGCTCCACGTCCTCATCCGAGGCCGGCCGGCCGAAACGGATCGCCTCGGCAACGCTTCCGGAGAACACCGTCGTGCGCTGGGGAACCAGCGCAACCTGACGGCGCAGATCCTGCGCCCGCAATCGGCTGAGATCATGACCGTCGAGGAGGATCCGCCCCTGCTGCACGATGTTGAACCGCAGCAGAAGCGAGAACAGGGTGCTCTTGCCGGCTCCGGAGGGGCCGACAAGAGCAAGCACCTCTCCGGCCTGCACACTCAGATCAACCGACCGCAGCACAGGCTGTGAGGGGTCATACCCAAAGGACACCTGCTCCAGCTTGAGATCTCCCTGTAGGCATCCGATGGGAACGGCGTTCACCGGATCCGGGGGCTCCTGTGGTTCCTGTTCGATCTGACGAAGACGCTTCAGTGAAGCCTGTCCCTGCTGAAATTCGTTGAAGTTGTTGGTGACATGGGCGATCGGGTCGATCAGCACGACGAGGCCCGTCAGGTAACTGCTCAGACCGTTGATGTCCAGATCCCCGCTCTGAATACGGGCTGCTCCCATCGCCAGAACGGCGAACAGGCCCGCGACCTCGATACTGCCGACGACCGGATGTTGCAACGCCACCAGGCTGTAGGTGAGATGACGGGCCTGACGGTGCTGGTCGATCTCCCCTTCGAAGCGATCCTGAAGCCAGCTCTCGGCGGCGAAGGCCCGAACCAGCGGCAGACCTTCGATTGCCTCCCCCAGCAGACCCGCCAGCTCGCTCACCTTTTTCTGGCTGCGTTCTGTGGCCACCATCACCCGGGCCCCGAAGAGGCTGATCAGCCACACGATCACCGGTGCCAGCAGCAGGATCGCCGTGGTGAGCTTCCAGTCAAGCCAGAGCATGACGCCGAGAACGGCCAGAAGCTGCAGCAGGCTGGGAAGGGTGTCGTGAATGGTCTTATAGAGAACCTCACTGACCCGATCGGCATCCTCCGTGAGCCGATAGGTGAGATCGCCCGCCGACAGTTTCTCCAACGCTCCGAGCTCCACCGTCTGCAACCGGCGGAACAGATCACTGCGCAGTCGCTGACTCACCTGAAGGGCAGGACCGGCCAGCAGTGAATCCTGACCGAACTGGGCCAGCTTCTGCACCGCGAAGATAACCAGCGCCAGTCCGATCAACCCCAGAACCCTGTTGAGATCGCCTGAGCCAAGCGCTGGGAACAACTGACCGGCCAGACGGATCAGCAACGGGAAGCTTCCCACGTAGATGAGCATGCACAGCACACCCCAGCTGAGCTGTCGCAGGTGGGGACGCAGCAGCGGCAGCAGCCGACGGAATCCGGCCTGGGAGGGGGTGAACATCCCGGCACAGTATCAATGTTGTGACACACGCCCGTGGGCGATGAAGCTCGATCAGTACCTGAAATGGAAGGGCTGGGTCTCCACCGGTGGAGAGGCGAAACAGCGCATCCAGAACGGCGAGGTCAGCGTCAACGGCACGGTGGAGACCCGCCGTGGACGCCAGCTGGCGGAGGGAGACCGGGTCAGCCTGGCCGGAGAGGACGGTGTCGTCGGGGAGGCCACAACGATCGCGCCGTAAGTTGGCCCGCAGTTCTGCAGAGGATCTGGGCGTGCGCAGACGGGTGATCGCCGGCAACTGGAAGATGCACATGACCTGTGCCCAGGCCAGGGACTACATGGGTGAGTTCCTGCCGCTGATCGAAGCGACACCGGACGACCGCCACGTGGTGCTGGCTCCTCCCTTCACAGCCATCTCAACGATGGCAGGCCTGGCCGACGGCAGTCGGGTGCAGCTGGCCAGTCAGAATGTGCACTGGCAGTCCGAGGGTGCCTTCACAGCTGAGATCTCCGCCGAGATGCTGCTGGAGCACAAGGTGCGATACACGATCGTTGGCCACAGCGAGCCGCGCAAGTATTTCAGTGAGAGTGATGAGCAGATCAACCAAAGGGCCCGGTGCGCCCAGGCCAACGGACTGATCCCGATCGTCTGTGTCGGCGAGAGCGATCAGCAGCGGGAACGCGGGGAAGCTGAACGGGTGATCCGTCGCCAGATCGAACAGGGACTCGAGGGCCTGGACGCCAACAGGCTGGTGGTGGCCTATGAACCGATCTGGGCGATCGGCACCGGCAAGACCTGTGAGGCCTCGGAAGCGAACCGCATCTGCGGGCTGATCCGCAGCTGGGTGGGCGCCATGGATCTGGTCATCCAGTACGGCGGTTCGGTGAAACCGGCCAACATCGATGAGCTGATGGCGATGAGTGACATCGACGGTGTGCTGGTCGGAGGTGCCTCGCTCAAGCCGGATGGATTCGCCCGCATTGCCAACTACCAGACGCCCTGACCGTCGCCCCTGGCCTGAGGGCTGGCGGAGGAGCACCACGCTGATGGGGGTGATCAACATCACCCCCGACTCCTTCAGCGACGGCGGTCGCTTTCTGCAGGTCGACCAGGCCGTGTCCCAGGCGGCCATTCAGCTTCGCCAGGGGGCCGACGTGCTCGACCTGGGTGCCCAGAGCACCCGCCCGGGAGCCAGCGAGGTCGGTGCTGATGAGGAACTGCGTCGTCTGCTGCCCCCGCTCCGTCGCATCCGCGAACGCTTCCCGGAGGCCCTGATCTCCGTGGACACCTTTCTCGCGCCGGTGGCGGAGGCGGCCCTGGAGGCAGGCGCCGACTGGGTGAATGACATCAGTGCAGGCCGTCGCGATCCCGCAATGCTTCCGCTGATCGCCGAAGCCGGCTGCCCGGTGGTGCTGATGCACAGCAGGGGGAACAGCCGCACGATGGATCAGCTCGCCGACTACGACGATGTGATCCAGGAGGTTCGCGAGGGACTGGAGGAGCGGACCAACACAGCCCTCAAGGCCGGGATCCGCACGGATCAGATCATCTGGGATCCCGGCCTCGGATTTGCCAAAACAGCCGAGCAGAACCTGCAGCTGCTGAAGGGCCTGGAACAGCTCAGCCGCGGAAACATCCCACTGCTGGTGGGCCCATCCCGCAAGCGGTTCATCGGAACGGTGCTCGATGAACCGAAACCGAAGGCCCGCATCTGGGGAACAGCCGCGGTGGCCTGCCGCTGCAGCCAGGCCGGCATCGCCGTGCTGCGCGTGCACGATGTGAGACCCATGCACCAGACCCTGCGCATGGCGGCCACACTCTGGTCCTGGCCTGAACCGCGTGACTGATCCGTCGCCCAGCATCTTTGTTCAGATCGCGGCTTACAGAGATCCGGATCTGCCGGCGACACTGCACAACCTCATCGAACGGGCCGCCCAACCCGAGCGGCTGCGATTCGGGATCTGCCTTCAGCTCTCGGACAGCGATCCTGCAGCCTGGAACGCCACAGCCTTCCCGCAGGATTGCAACCTGGCTCTGATTCCGTTCAGGGCGGAAGACAGCCGGGGGGCCTGCTGGGCGCGGCATCAGGCCCAGCAGCTCTACAGGGGAGAGGACTTTCTGCTGCAGATCGACAGCCACATGCGGGCTGTGCAGAACTGGGATGACGACCTGGTGAAGACATGGGAGGCCTGCCTGGATCCGAAGGCGGTGCTGAGCGTGTATCCGAACGGCTTCCAGCTGCCGTGCAGCCTCCAGCTCAACACCCTGCCCGTGATGGCGGCACACCGGTTTGATGACTTCGGCATCCTCAAGTTCCAGGGCATCAGCCGCTATCAACTGCCGGAGCAACAGCCGGCGACACCTCTGCCCAATGCCTTCATGGCCGGCGGCTTCCTGTTCGGTCCAGGCTGCATCGTGCCGGACGTGCCCTACGACCCCAGCCTGTACTTCTACGGCGAAGAGGTGTCCATGTCGGCACGGCTCTGGACCCATGGCTTCAACCTGTACAGCCCTCACCGGCTGCTGCTCTTTCACCTCTACAAATCCAGCAGCAACGGAAACGACGCATCAGCGACGCACTGGTCTGACCACAGCGACTGGTTTCTGCTGAACCGGCGCTCCCTGGTGCGTGTGCATGCCTTGCTCGGAACGCTTGAGACCCTTCCACAGGATCGCCTGAGACCGACCCCTGACGACGTCAACGATCTTGATCGCTACGGGATTGGAGCCAAAAGAAGCCTGGACGACTATCAACGCTGGGCCG
>MDSV01127529.1_pt1 | contig 16454 bp, 16 predicted proteins | sample 810851 | NCBI WGS metagenome assembly MDSV01 (sample SAMN05326640, study PRJNA326480) | marine metagenome | isolation source: seawater | place: Atlantic Ocean: North East | collected 2012 | reverse complement strand
TAAATGAAATATGTAGGTTTATAGATGAATCACTGAAAAGTATTGAAATCTGCGTTTTCACAATAACTGACAATAGGATAACCTCAAAAATTATAGATGCATTTTCACGCGGGGTTAAGATAAGAATTATTTCAGATGATACGAAATCAGAAGACCGAGGATCTGACCTTGATCTATTAAAATCAAAAGGTATTTCTTGTAAGTTCGACTCAACTTCCGCTCACATGCATCACAAATTTGCATTATCTGATAACGAAAGACTACTAACTGGAAGCTATAATTGGACAAGATCCGCAAGCTCAGAAAATAATGAAAACATTCTTATTACAAATGATTCAACCTTAGTTCAGTCATTTATAAAAGAATTTGATAACTTGTGGAAGCGCCTCTGATCTCATTGAAAGGCATGGCGCGAATCAAACCAATTATTGTATCATCCTCTATAGGATTGATTGTTTTAGCTATCGTCATCTCATCCCTTAAAGAGAATAGCAGTCGTGCTACTTCTTCACCTGTAATTAATGATGTTAGAGAAATTGCATCATCCGAATCATCAAAAATAGGCATACTAATAAAATCGGAAAAGAATAATCTAAAATTACCCACAGGAGATCAACTTTTAGAAGATTTTGGATTTGTTAAGCCTAGTCGCGATAAACTCGAAAATCATATAATTAAAGAAGGATCAATTAATTCGTTAATTGCTACCGGCATTATCTTACAAGACCCCTCTTATTACTATCGTGCATTGAATATTGAACCTAATAACCCCCATTTGCTTCTACTTCTTGGGTCACACGAAAATATACCGCCTCTACAGAAATTAGAATTTGCTGAAAAGTTAATTCAAGAGCAACCAGAAAACCTAGTTGGCTCATATCTCCTAGCTTCTATTAAAATTAATCTAGATCAAACCAATGAGGCTATAGCAACACTACTGAACACTCATAATCAAAATGATTTTAATGATTTCTTAATGGATAGCTCTTTAGCTATTAATGAAACTCTACTCCTATTGGGAAATTCAGAAATTGGATCAGCCCTTTATAGTATCTTTTTCATACAAAGCCCCATGACATACCGATATAATGAGATTTCAAATTTCTTAGTTAATGAATTTAATGAAACCCAACCTATCGAAACTTCAGAACTAAGAAAAATTACTGCGGAATTAGGAACCAATATGGTTTCCCAAAAGAACTTTTTAATAAATGATCTTGTTGGTTTGGCGATTCAAAAAAAATCAATGGCTGGAATGGAACAAAACTCCCCCTCCCCATTCATTGGACTAAGTGTGGATGAGGCTCATGAAAATTTAATTAAACAAAAAAACCAAATTAAAAATCTTGTAGTTCCAGATTTAAAACAAATGAACGAAATTGATCATGACACACTTGTTGAGTGGTTCAGAAAGATAAGAGAGGTTGGAGAGTATCAAGCTACCGTCTGGCTAAATAACGAAAGTTAATAATATCTGATGCGAAACTTTAAACTATGACAGATCAAAATTCTCTACATCTGCAAGTACAGTCATTGCATTTTCCATTATTGATCTGGCCTGTGCAGTTTTTCTATGGAGAAGGGAGTGAAGAATTACATCCTCTTCGTTTCTACTCTCACACATTTTACAGTATTCTTCAAACGCATTAAGGGTCTTAAGAAGAGACGCCATGTGGTGTGGGCACTCACAATCGACACTCGTTGAAATCTTCGCTACTCTAGTGAGAACTTCGTCAGAGTATTTCCTTTCAGGAACCATTGATTTGTCCTCCGAAACAGAAACATCATCTTCATCATCGTCATATTCGATAACATCAATTGGAGAATTCCGAATAGATGCCATTGCCAAATCTGCTTCACAAACATATTTCAAATCATTTGATTCAATAGGGGCTCTGAGAGGTGTTATTAGGCTAGCCCTAGCCATCATTCCACGGGCTGATTCCTGAGTATAGTGATAAATGACAATTGCCATGGAAGCTCCGACCGATCTTGTTTTCTCCTTGATCAATTGAACAGTTTCAGGAAAAACAGTCTTGCATTCGATAACAACTAGATCGCACTTGTGGTTGTCATCATCAACATCCCAATCATTAATGTTGTTAGCAGAATAAACTACTTCAGCTTCATTTCCTAAAAGTTGAGCATCTTTTAATAACTCTTTGGTTTGAGTTCCAATAGCAACAAATTTATGTAGTGCTCCTGGTGAATCTTCGCTTTGGTTTAATTCTCTATTCTCCATTGATTTTTTTGGTTTTAAATAAAACGTATATTTTACTAATATGGATTCTAAAATTAGTGCTTTAATCGCGCTCTATATTAGAATTTCCAGATAATGCATCTCTGAGTCTTTGATAAGCATACCTGATTCTTGATTTTGCAGTACCAATAGAAATATCGAGGTGCTCTGCAACTTGGACATGAGTCATCTCCTTATAAAACACTAATTCTATGACTTCTCTTTGTGGGTCTGGAAGCTGTTTTACTGCCTCAAGAACAATACCTGCTTTTTCTTTTTGTTTTAACAGGTCTACGGCGTTCTTTGAATCAGGTTCTGTTATTGAAGCTTCAGTGTAATCATCCACCTCGTATAGCGGAATTCTCCTCTTCTTGGCGCGAATTCTATCGATACAGCGATTTTTCATCATCACCGCCATCCATGTAAAAACCTTAGCCTTCTCAAAGTTAAATTTATGAGCGTTTTTCCACACCAAAACAAAAATATCTTGTATAACCTCCTCAGCTTCAGAGGAGTTCGATAATATTTTCATCGCCATCGAATGCAGCGGGCGGGCTGTTTTTATGTGTAACTCGCGCAAAGCCTTGGAATCCCCTTCAGCTATTCGCTGAAGAAGCGCCTGATCTTCGAGGTCATTGGGGCGAGGCATTAAATGGGAAAAAGTATTAGCAAGTAGGTTTTGCCTAATTTAGGCATTATGATAGCATTTAGTAGTATCAACGGTTACCTTATTAAATCGACAAAAAACTTCGCATATGAAATTTCTATTATATAACGTCTCAATTCTGACTTGTTGCCTATTTATTTTTAGTTCTTGCAGTAAATCACCAACCGAACCATCAGCGGAAGCGCAAAACCAGGAAGAAACTCAATCTCCCTCGAATAATGATGAAGTAAAAGTAGCCGAAAACAAGGAGACTGAAGAATCTCAATCTACGGCGAAACTTCCTACAGAAAAAAAAGATAGCTCTACCACAACAGAAATTAAACAACCAGAAATTTCAATACCTGATGAGCCAGAAGAAACCGAAGAGGAAAAATCTGTAGCAACACCTGCGGAAGTTTTAGCCTTCGTTGGTAAAATGAAAGAAAGTGGCATCCCAAAACTAGTGGCTGAACTTGAAGAATTGGAGGAATTAGGCCGCGAATCACCAGGACTTGCTTTCGATGCGCTGAGGGAACTCGCTGCCAAAACTTCAGTTCTTGATTCTGGAGATCTACCAGAGGATTTAAGGACTGAATTTGACGCTTTGAATACTGGATTAAATCAAATGGTTAGCCACATTGAAGCTAGCCCTATTCCTGCGGACATCATGGCTGATGGAGAACAAGCCATCGGAGCATGGTTTTTAGAACAATCACAGGCAGATCCTGACTTCGGACAAGATTTCGGTGAAAAAATGCGCTCATGGGGAGGAGAAATGGAGGAGCTTGGTAGAAATTTAGAAAGTGCCGGAGAAGGTATGGGTGAAATTTTTGAAAAATACGGAATTGAAGAATCTGATCTTCTTAACTGATAAAGAACTGTACATAGCTGATGTCAGTCGTTGTTATCGGTTCTTTAATCATTGATAACACCATTTACGTTCAGAGGATACCGAATCACGGAGAAACTGTATTCGCAAAATCCTCATTAGTTAGTTTTGGAGGCAAGGGAGCTAACCAAGCTTTGGCCGCACACCTCAGCGGTACAGATGTTCAACTCATAGGATGCATAGGCCAAGACTCTGAAGGTGATCAATACAAAAAGCATTTAAAAGGTAACGGGGTCTCTACAAAGTTTTTACTCCATAGTAAAAAGTACAAAACAGGATCAGCCTTCATAACAGTTGAAGAATCAGGTGAGAATTCGATCATCGTCAATCCCGGTGCAAACCAAGAGATCGCACCCCATCATATTGATAACTATTCAAAATTAATTGCGAAAACTGATATACTTTTATTACAGCAGGAAATTCCAGAAGAGTCCGTCAAATATGCCTGTAGCCTAGCAAAAAACTGTAACACTAAGGTGGTAATGAATCCATCACCAATAAAACCAACCTTCAATATCAATGATTTTCCTTGTGATGTACTGATACTTAATGAAATAGAGTCAGAGCAGCTAAGTGGCCATAAGTGCCCTCTTAAAAGTATTGAGGTTTTAGGTAGGCTTGGAGTTAACTCAATAATTATAACACAGGGGCCTGGGCATATATTACTAAAACATGAGTCCAATAAAACATTAGAATACTCACCACCAAAAGTGAATGCGGTAGACACAGTTGGTGCGGGAGATACATTTGCGGGGGCTTTTGCTTCTGCCCTTTCAGAAGGAATACAAATAAAAGAGGCCATTCAATTTGCTGGTACAGCCGCATCAATTTCTGTGACTAAGCCTGGCGCTCAAGGAGCCATCCCATCAAAAAAAGAAATTGAATCTTTCCCCCTATAATTAAATCCATGCACTGGCACTTCAAACTCAACTTAACTATTACATTCCTTTTATTTATAGGGACTGACTTATGGTCTAAACCTTTGGTAGACATTCAGCTCTCAAAGAAAAGAATCACCTCAGGTCCAATGAATCATTTCTTTGGATACATCGGACACGTTCAAAACATTCCATGGAACGGTAACGGACGATATATTCTAGCATTGAGAACAGCATTCCAAGACAAAATGCCAGGCCCTAATGATCCCGCTGACATAGTATTAATTGATGCTAAAAATAATTACTCAGTGAAAAAGATTGATGAAACTACTGCATGGAATCCCCAGCAAGGAACAATGTTTTATTGGAACCCTGATTCACCTAATTCACAATTTTTCTTCAATGACAGAGATGAAAATACTGGCAAAGTTTTCTGTGTTCTTTTCGATATATCTCAAGGAACTAAAGGAGAAAGGGTAAAAGAATTTCGATACCACGATACTCCCATTGGGAACAGTGGTGTGGCGCAAAATGGTGGTCACTTTTTAGCTATTAATTATGCACGCATGTCTAGACTAAGACCGGTAACTGGTTACAAAGGGGCTAATGATTGGACGATTGGCATTAGTTATCCAGATGATGATGGAATTTTCAAAGTAGACATCTCTAGTGGAAATAAAAAATTACTAGTATCTTTTAAAAAGATTGCTCAATTTTTTGATAAGAAATATAATTCTAAAGAGTTACCATCCCTCTTTATTAATCACACTCTGTGGAACCGAGAAGATAATAAAATATTTTTTTTCGCCAGAGCTGGATGGAGCGGAAGTAAAAGAGTTAAGATAAACCAACCTTTCATAATGAATTCAGACGGCTCTGAATTGACACCATTATCAAGACATATTGGAGGGCATCCAGAATGGAGTTATGAAAATAAAATGATCGGGAGAATTAATAAGGATCAAGTTATTTATGATACCAACTCACAACAGGTAATAGGTAAAATCGGAACACCAAAAATTTTTCCCGACCCCGAAGGAGACATAGCCTTATCACCAAACGGGCAATGGTTTGTAAATGGTTTTAAAGATAAGAATAAAAAGAAAAATTATTATACGATCTACAATTTAAAAGATGGATCCCATGTTAGAAGTGAGGGTTTTAATATTGGCAAATGGACTTCTGGAGATCTTAGACAAGATCCTTCACCATGTTGGAACAGGGAAAGCAATCAATTATTGATTCCTAGCCTTTCAGAAGACGGCAAATCAAGGCAGCTCTACATATTGTCAATTAGTAAGAAATAAAATCTCCACCCAGATATGAAGGTACTTTTTATCTTTATTATATTTATATTATCTTCAAAAAATTTAACGGCAAAAGACCTAACGAACCAATTGGGAAGGCCTGATAAATGGTTCAATTCTTTAGAAGGTATGGAGGCGATTAAAAATATACTATCGCATCAAAGTACTATCGGGATATGGCCTAAGAATATTAACACCGCGGTAAAAAAACATTCTGGCAAGAAAGACTCAATCGAGGGGACATTCGATAACTCCGCCACATTAAATGAACTACGTATTTTGGCAAAAGCTTTTAATGCAACCCAAAAAAAAATTTACAAAAAATCATTTTTAAAGGGTTTGGAATGCATTCTTGAAAGCCAATATGAAAATGGAGGTTGGCCGCAAAGACCCCACTCATCCGGCTATGAACAGCACATCACTTTTAATGATGGAACGATGGTTGGAATAATGCAATTCATGCAGGAAGTCGCAGACAGCCCAATTTATTCATTTGTTAATAAAAAAACTCGGAGAGAGTGCATCGAGAGGTTTGACCTTGGAGTAAACTGTATTCTAGCATGCCAGATTACAGTGAACAATAAACTCACAGCTTGGTGTGCTCAACATGATAAAAATAATTTTAACCCAGTAGGTGCCCGATCCTACGAACACCCATCAATAAGCGGAGGGGAAAGCGCTAGTATTATTTTCCTCCTAATGAGTTTAGACATGCCAAGTAATGAAGTTATCAAATCAATAATTGCAGCGGTAAAATGGTATAAGAAATCAAAAATTGATGGGTTCAGTTTTCAAAAAGTAAATGGTGATCGATTATTAATTGAGTCGGATTCTGCTGAAACGATGTGGGCTCGATTTTATGAAATAGGCTCCAATAGACCCATCTTTAGCGGAAGGGATGGAAAAATAAAATATGATGTTTCTGAAATAGAATTCGAACGAAGAAATGGATATGCCTGGTATGTTAAAACAGGTGAAAAAGTATTAAGTTTATGGGATCAGTGGAAACTCAAACATGAGGCAAAAATCAAAAACTGAGCATTTGCTTACTAAAAGTGAATCCAATTTTAAATTAGTAACGTTTTAATATCGAAATACTGTAATTCACAGTTTTAACCATACGAATTCAAATGACTAAACTATACAAAACTTTTTTGGCTACAACGCTCATTGGCATTTCAACTTCATTTTCTTCAGGAGAAGAGGTGTTAACAAAATTTGATTCATCAAATGAAAAAATTTCTAATTGGCAAATAGTTGATGATGGTGTGATGGGGGGATTATCGAAAGGAAAATTTAAAATCTCTGACAAGAATTATTTAATATTCAACGGAAACCTTTCTCTTAAAAACAATGGTGGTTTTTCCTCGATACGTTCTCAGAGAACTCAGATGGATTTAAGTAATCATAAGGGTATAAAAATCAGGGTTAAAGGCGACGGAAGAAGTTATAAAATGCGTTTTGAGAGCGATTCTAAGTACCGCAGCCGTTCAGTATCTTTCCAGCATGAATTTGAAACAACTTCTGGAGAATGGTCTGAAATTTTCATTCCTTTTGAAAATTTGAAAGCTAGTTTTAGAGGTTGGAATTTACCTAAAATGAAATTTAATCCAAAATCAATTCAGAGATTTGGTTTAATCATTGCTGATAAGAAAGAAGGTCCTTTTAAAATCACTGTCGATTGGATTAAAGCGGTATAAATTATTTCTAACATATAGTATCATCTATTATCTTAAAGGTCCTGCCATCGGAGGTTTCTCAAAAAAAGCGCCATCCTCTATTAATCTTGGATCTTTAGTTTTTTCTAAAAGTCCCGTTAGCTTGTTACGAAGTTCAATTACCGTTTCTTTATATTCTTCTTTATTTGAAACATTATTCATTTGGTGTGGGTCCTTTGATAGATCGTACAACTCTTCTTTTGGTCTCTTACCATATGCATGATCAAAGAAAAATTTGACCTTAGGATTTTTTCTATTGGTCACAATCCAAGCCTTAGTTGGTCCAGCATCTTCGTCTGGTATGGTTATAAAAGTGTTATTTGTAAGTTTATTTAAGTCGGGTTCGTTTTTTCCATCTAACCCATAATGGTCACCCAATGGATACCTATCAGGTTTATAATTAATTATATAAAGAAACTCTTTACTTCTAATCGCCCTTTGCGGGTATGGAAGCTGACCTGCACGAGCTCTAGCAACATGCCTTTCACGACCTGTAAGCACATAATTTCTTGATACATCGACTAACTTCTCATTATCAGACTTTAGAGTTGGCCAGATTGATTTACTTGTCATTACTCTAGGTTTCTTTACTTTTCCTGCCTCAAGAAACGTCGCAGCCAAATCAGGTAGGCTTACAAAATCATCCACTACTCGACCTCCTTTAACACCTGGCCCACTAACTGAAAGTGCCACCCTTGTTCCAAAATCATATAAATTACATTTTCCATGAGGAAAACCTGCAGGACCGTGATCTCCAGAGATAACGATCAATGTATTCTCGAATTCCCCTATTCTTTTAAGTTCTGAAATAAGTACTCCTAAGGCCATATCAAAAGCACAAGCCTCACCCAAATAATCTGAAAAGTCTTGGCGGACCTCATGCACATCAGGTAGAAAAGGTGGAAGCTTTCCTTTCAATAAATCAGGGTCAATATTCCAGAGCTTTTTCCCTGAGCCTTTTATCCACTTCCTATGAACATTTGTAGGGCCAAACCAATAAGTAAACGGCTTTCCTTTTGAATTATTCTTCAACATATCCCGAAAGTTAGAAAGTACTTGCTCCTTCATCACTGACTTGGACTCGAGCAAACTTTTACCATTGGCCATTAATTTGGTAACAGTTTGGGAAAACCCATTGAAACTAGATCCGTTCTTTTGATAGGAATTTTTTCTCCCTCCATATGGCGCATCCGCAGGAGTTCCTGGCGACCATACCTTCCAGGTAAAACCTATATGGTACCCGTTCTCTTCCAAAAGAAGAGGCCATGTAGGAATTTTAGAGTCCCAGACTGCACCTTGCAAAATGGCCCCTCTTTTTGTTCTCCAAAAATGTTGCCCAGATAGAATAGAGCTTCTGCATGGCGTACAAGATGGAGCATTAACAAAAGCGTTATTAAACAATACCCCAGTTTTTGATATGGCATCAAAGTTCGGTGTATTAACAGCATCATTAACAGTACCCTCACCATCTACTTCTGCATAAACAGATGCATGTCTGCCCCAATCATCAGCAAAAGCGAACAAAATATTAGGCCGCTCAGCAGAATGTAATATTGTTACTAAGGCAAATGATGCCGTTATGTAGTAAATATATATTTTAAGATTTTTTAGAGGTTTTATTTTCATTCTTTCTTAAGGTTTCTTTTAGCATATTCGCATGCTTCTTTATCAATGATTCATAACGATCATCAGAAGATAAATTCACCCATTCTTCAGGATCATTCATATGATCATAAAATTCCTCGGACCCATCAAAATATTGAATATAGCGATATCTCTCACTACGCACAGAATGATTTCCCTTTTTGAATGTTGTCAAAGCGGGGAACCTCCACTCTCGAGAAGGGTCATCAAGAAGAGGCTTAATGCTCACACCGTCTAGATCATCGATAGCCGGTAACCCGCAGGCTTCTACAAGTGTTGGGTAAATACTGAGCAACTCTACGGGTTTTGAACATCGCTTACCCTGGAGCCCATCCGGAAGTGAAACTATCAAAGGAACTCTTGTCGACCTCTCCCATAAAGAGCGCTTTGCCCACATCTGCTTTTCACCAAGATGAAAACCATGATCCGAGAAAAGGATAACAATGGTATTTTTACTGTAAATACTACTATCCAGTGCATCCAGAATCCTACCAACCTGGCGATCAGTGTAAGTTACACAAGCGTGGTAAGCCTGAACTGCCTCTTTCCATTTTCCGGATTTAACAAACCAATCATGACTCGGCGGCAAAGTATTATGAATGAGATCAAGAGCAGCTAAAGGTAAGTCTTTTCTATCATCTGCTTTTACAGATGGAAGAACAACTTTATCCAATGGCCTTGATTTGAAGTACGCTTCCGGAGCAAACATTGGTACATGCGGCCGATAAAACCCCACAGCCATAAAAAAAGGCTTTTCATCTTCATCTTTCAATTGTTCCAAACACCATGAAGAAACCTGATAATCAGTATGATCTTTCTCATCATAATTTTGAGGTCCGAAATCCCATAACCTAGTTTTACTCGGCGAATCCTTTTGTATTCTTTTGTCCTTCTCTGAAATCTGGCCAGGACGGGGCCCATAATTTTCAAATGATAGGTTATCAACCTTGGATCCATGAAAAATCTTTCCAGCCGACATAGTCCTATAACCAAATTTCCTAAAATATTGAGTCATCGTCATTCGGGACCTCGTCGTTTCCAGGGACCTGAACCATGGATTATTAACATAAATCCCAGTAGATGATGGGCGAAGACCGAGCATTAAACTAGTTCTAGAAGGATTACATATTGGAGCCTGACAATGAGCATTTGTAAAAAGAACACCTCTTTTGGATAGCCTATCTATATTAGGTGTACGGGCTGCAGTATTTGTATTCATACACCCTACCCAATCATTCAAATCGTCGATAGCTATCAATAGAACATTATGGTCTTTTGCCTTAACCTCAGTGAGCCCTGAATGTAAATTTAAAAAAATAAGAACACCTAAAATTTTTACAGATAAAGTATATTTAAAAAAAATTATCATACTCTAAAGATTTCGAATTTATTACTCTCCATAAATTAATAAGCAACCAAAGGCTCTATTTTAATAATAAGTATTTTCTTAAATGAGGACACAAAAAAATTGCCGCACTTTATTAAAGTACGGCAATTTGCAAAGATTTAAGAGATTTGTATTACTTAGTTTTTCTTCATCTCAAACGTATAATCAGAGGACGATGCCACGTTACCAGAGTCATCAACAGAATAGATCTGCAACTCTATTGTTTCATCATCAACTTTCTTAAAGGCAACCGCCATGCTTCTCTCTTCTGCTGATTCATTAATGGATTTAACTTTCAGCATTGGTAAGTCGCCAAAAGGCATCCACTCACCAGTAGTTTTGTCGCCTTTATTATTGAAACCTAGATGTTCAACCTTACCACTCTTTGGGTTAATACCTATTAAAGCGTATGTTTCATTGCTTCCCATTTTAAGATGACTTGAAATAACGTGTCCTTCGACTGACCATTTATAGGACAAAGTCACCGCATTCCCATCCTGCTCAGCTTTCCATGATCCTAAAATCCAATCGATTCCATTTTCTTTCATCATCTCTCCAAGAGATGCCTGAGCATTTACAACGAAGGCACAACAAGTAATTAAAGTAAGTAATAATTTTTTCATGATTTTAATGATCAAGAATATACAGGATACTCAATTTTTAAAGCTAATAGAGATTAATTTTTATTGAGAAAGCTTTTCCATCAAAAGTTGGGCACATTTTTCAAGTGAAACTATTTCGTCATCAGAATAATCATATTCTCCACTTTTCCCAATCCCAAGAGTAGCAATGACTTTCCCCTCTTTATTTATAAGCGGAACGACAACAGCACCCTCAACTTTTGTGTCTTTAGCTGCGGGACGAGCAACTCCACTTTCGTCATTTTGTAAATTACACATTGTTACAGCTTCTTTTCTCTCAGCGCATATTCCAGCCATGCCTTTTCCGATAGGAATTTTAGAGGCTATTTGAGCAATCTTTTCTGGAAGGCCAATCTGATCTACGAGATGGAGAAAAGAATCACCTGAATCAGCTCTATGAAAAGTACAATTTTTGGCTTCAAAAGCCTCAAAGATTAATTTAAGCGCTTTTTTTATTTTTTCATCTAATGAAAAATCTTTCTTAAGTAATTCTTCAAGAGTGATCAGTAATTTGGTTTTATCTTTCATATATAGAATATTATTTAGGATGACAAGAAACCCTTAATTTCTTTATTAGCCCGATCAAGCTTTGGCTTGCCATCTATTATTGAATAGTGAATACGATGGGTAGTGGTTGCTCCATTAGCATGCACACTCACTAAACGAATCTGATGTTTGCCCTCTTTAAGGTCACCTATCTTAATCCAAAATTCATTGTCAGGACTAAGGACAGAAGTCCATGTGGTGGCGTCATAATCGTTATTTACCTGATATTTTTTTTGCCCCTTATTTTCTCCATCATTGTAAGCGATCATTGCAACAGCTGGAATACTGGAACTTATTTGACCTCTCAAATGAAGATTATCATCAAAATACTTAATGTTCATATCCCCAATTGAAAGTTTCGGATTTAAAGTTGCTGCTTTTGATGTTCCGCTAAAAACAGGATGTGTCAGCAACCGAATAGCATGAGCATTAGTAAGAAAAGATCCCTTTCCCTCTTCTCTCCACTCCTGTCGATAGGTATAATTTCCTGCACCCATCAAAGCTGTTCCGTTACTGGATTCCAATTTAGTTGCTAAATTATGAGGCAGTGAAAGACCATGCCCAAGCTCATGTATTGTCCCACCAATATAAGTTGTATTGAACCTAGCCAAAGTAAATGGCTCGTACCCTCTATGCTCTTTTACCTGAATTTTAGTGTTCGTTTTATCCACTTTCAATCCATCTATATTTAACCAATCTGAATCCGCAACAAAGCATATACCCTTATTTTGATTGGCTCCCATTCCATAATAAGGAGAATATATTTGTACTTTTTTGCCATCTGTTTTTGATAGACCGCAGACTATTAGAAGCGTTTCATCTTTAGCAATGATTCCTTTCTTGGCTAACTCCTTGGAAACCTCGTTATAGATTCTGTTACCTGATTTATATGAGTAAGTTCCATCGTCATTAGCAATTCCTCTAACTTCATGGAGCTTGATTTTTCCATTTTGTTTCTCTAACGAAAGCTTACTTTTCTCGTAACCAAGTTTTCTCATCTCCGTGGAAAAGAATTCTTGAATATCTTCCATGATCTTGTCCCATCTTTCGATATGATTAGCGAGAGGCTTTCTGTCTTTAGGATAAAAATATACCACTCTTAATTTTTTTCCCTTATCCACTGGATCTTCACTATGCCATTTCTTAATTTCCTTCAAAATGTATTCTGCCTGATCTGATTGTGTATTAACACTAGACCAGTCAAATGAACTCCTATGATCCTTTTTCGCTTCTCTAGCAAATTGAGTAAGGGTTAATAAAAGAAAAGGTAAAATTATTGGCACAAGTCTTTTCATAGAGATTATTGAGATTAAATCACTTTGTTATTTATTCTAAAATTTCCTAAATCATTAATCTACTCACCTTGTAGTGACATTCCTAATTCTTTAGCACGACCACCAGGAAGTTCCATAATTTGAATTTTTCGAAAATGGATCTCGGCACCCTCTGATTCTAAACATAAATATCCCTTTCTGAGGTCAGCCTCCCTAATACCATTAACAAACTTTCCGTTAATTGAAAGCTTTACTGTGCCGTCTACTGCTACAACTACGTACCGATTCCACTCCCCTTTTCCTTTGCAACGCATTTCATATGACATACTTCTATTTCCACGAGGGTTTTCAGGAATGGCTTTCATCCCGCCCGCACCAAATAGCTCCCCGCTGACATAACCTAGGTGATTAGGTTCACCATTTCTTTTTTTGTTAATGTACGGCCACTCGAGCTCAAGCATTTGCACCTCCATCCCCTTTGGAAGCCTGCCTTTTGGTATTGCGTCACTCCATAGAAAAATTCCAGAGTTTCCGCCGGCTTCCATATGCTTCCACTCTATTACTAGTATGAAATTTTCATACTGTTTCTTAGACCTCATCACACCAATTGGTTGCCCGCTACAAATTAAAATTTCGTCCTTTACTTTCCAGGTCTCAGGCGAAGTATTAACATCAACCCAATTTGAAAGATCTTTTCCATTAAATAAGTCGATAAAACCAAGCTCTTTTTTCACTTCTGAATGTTCGTCAGAAAATAATGAAGCATTAAAAGTTAAGATAATAAGGGAAACACTGTAAAAAAATTTTGTCATGAATAGACTTTAGTCTTAACACGCAAAATTCAGAAAGAATAAAAAAGCAATCTGGCGTAAAAGTAGATGAAACTCCCACAAAATTTCTACAATTACGAACTCAGATTGCTACTAGTGATAGTAGCTATTTGCGTGCCAACCCAAGAACCTTTGTATAAATCTGTAATTTTTTAATCAGCAGCCGATTCCTCCATCTTTTTAAGAATGTATGGTGCATAAACATTTCCTTGCTCTGCAGATAGCTTAAGCCACTTAATGGCCTCTTCTTTATTTTCGTCTACTCCATTGCCTTCTTGATATCGCTGACCAAGGAAAAGTTGTGCATCTGCATCTCCTGCTAAAGCCTTATTGAGCAACTCTTTGACTTCAGGTAATAGATCATCTTTAGATATTTCATTATCTTCTCCGGCAACTGCGTCAGTCAGCCCTACTTCTGGCTCTAAAGATGGCTCAATATTTAATTTATAAGATGAATTAGAATTAGACGGAGCAGTATTGTCCTCTACTTGATTAGTTAGATTTTGAGCAACTTCCTCATTTTTTTTCTTTCCACAATTAGAAAGAAATAAAAGAAGCAAAACTGTAAATATATAATTCCTCATAAATTAAAGCATCTCATCTAATCTATATTATAATCAAGAAACAAAATAAGCTATATACCTACCTTGTAAGGTTGGGGACTTGTTTTTTTTCATTCAGAGGCAACCACTTGCGATGCTCTTCTATCACCGCTAAATTATTGGTCTCATTAGCTACATTAATCCACTCGTTAGGGTCTCTATCATGGTCATAAAGCTCTTCAGAACCATCAGAGTATCTTATGTAGCGCCACCTTTCACTTCTTACTGCATGATTAGCTTTCATATATGTCATTAACGCTGGGCTTTCCCAATTATTTTTACCCATTAATAATTCAGTAATACTCTTGTTGTCACATTTCTCCTTAACAGGTAAAGAGCAAACCTCAAGTAAGGTTGGGTAAAGTACAGTAAGATCAATTGGCACTGAACATTCAGACCCAGGCTTAGTCATTCCTGGCACTACCATTATAAATGGTACATGAGTAGTTTTTTCCCATAACATAAATTTTTCAATGTGGTTTTTTTCTCCAAGGTGAAACCCATGATCCGACCATAAAACAATAATCGTTTCATCCTCAGGCAAACTACGCTCTATCTCATCAAGCAGCCTTCCAACCTGAGCATCTGCAAATGCACAGCATGCTGCATACGACTTTATGAATTTATCATAAGATCCTGGGATCTTTGATTCCAATTTACTCATACCATCCCAAAACCATTTAGTTCTTTTATGCAATTCATGAGCGCCAGAGGGCAAATCTTGGAGATCATCACTTTTTTTTAAAGGAAGCCCCACCTCTCCAACCATGGAGTGATATTTTTCAGGCGCATAAAATGGAGAGTGCGGTCTGTATATCCCACAAGCCAAAAATAACGGTTTATCATTGCCGTCCTTTTTTTCTTTAATCTTATCAATACAATAATTAATAGTTTGGAAATCAATCGAGTCCTCTTCGTTATTGGGGAATACCCCCCAATCAGTTCGAATCGATCCATATTCTGGAGCTTTATTAAGTTTTTTCTTCGGGTGCTTCTGCTTCCTCATATGAAAAAAATCATGAAACGATAATTCATCATGGAAGGCTCCATTCATCTTATGATGAAATATTTTTCCTGCCCCATTTACTTGATACCCAGCATCTTTGAACTTCTGAAAAATAGTTTTCCTATCAGGTAGAGCTTTGCGCCAATCACTATTATTTCCATATACCCCTGTAGTGGAGGGGCGGAGTCCTGTTAAAACTGATACTCTTGAAGGATTACAAGCAGGTGACGGGCAATAAGCGCTTGTAAAAAGCATGCCCTTATTTGCAAGTCTTCTGATGTTGGGTGTCTTAATTGGAGACTTCTCATCGAGTAACGAAATCCAATCATTCATATCATCGATAGCTATAAAAATGACATTGGGTTTTCCAGTCGAACTGGCATTATGATGGATGAATAACAAAAACAAGATATGTAACCGAAAAAACTTCATATTGAGATGTAATATCTTTATGAACTATGACATTAGTGAATATCAATCTATTTCATTCTTGAAAACTCAATAATCATTAACCATGAAAAAAATAACTTCATTATTTCTCACTCTCCTTCTGGCTATCGCCATTACTCCATCGAATGCCGATCATCATGAAAAGAGTGTTGAACAAGAAATCCAAGCAGCTCTAAAGGCCGGTAAGATAACGGAAAAGGAAGCCAAGGAAAAACTTGCGTACCTAGAGAGAAGAAAAGCTGAAGCCAAAAAGATCGCAGAGACACAGAAAAAAACTAATAATACAACTAGCAAAAAAAAGACTAACCAAGCTACTGCAAAGAAAAAGGCAGCACAAGAAGCTGCTAGAAAAAAAGCCGCTGCTAAGAAAAAAGCAGAATCAAAAAAAGCTCCTACC
>MDSV01080480.1_pt1 | contig 16454 bp, 15 predicted proteins | sample 810851 | NCBI WGS metagenome assembly MDSV01 (sample SAMN05326640, study PRJNA326480) | marine metagenome | isolation source: seawater | place: Atlantic Ocean: North East | collected 2012 | reverse complement strand
TTGAACCCTGAACCTCCAGAGCCGAAATCTGGCGCTCTATCCAGTTGAGCTAGAGGTGCTTTCTTCTACAATAACAAATTTAATAGGAAAAATAATTATTATTCTCCAATATTTATCAAAGTTCCTTTTTTACGTGCTTTATTAAAAGAATAGTAAAATAAAGATATTGCAATAATTAAATAAAATGCATTTAAGTAAAAGGCATTTATTATATTTTCGAAATTTACGTTATTATTGATAAGTATATTTCTAGCTTCTTCAAAAATATAAACAAGTGGAAGTAAATAAGCTATTTTTTGAAAAAATTCAGGTAAGATTTCTATAGGATAATAGATACAACCAAATGGAGCTAGCAAAAACATAGTGGACCATGCTATGTTCTCAAAAGAAGGCCCAAATCTTAGTAATCCTGAAGAAACTAATATTCCTAATGTAATGCCAAATAAGTATAGACTTAGAAAAAGAGAAAACAAATGCACCCCAAGTTCTAATATTGATATTCCAAAAAGGGGAGAGGTAAGTAAAATTGCAGGGATGAGCCCAATTAACGCTCTAATTAAAGCGGTTCCAATTAGAGATATAATAATTTCACCAATTTTAATTGGAGCAATAAATAAATTTGTGAAATTTCTGCTCCATATTTCTTCTAAAAATAACATATTAAATCCAATGCTAGTTCTAAAAAGAAAATCATAGAGAATAGCACAAGTTAAAATTACACCCACAGCATTATTATAATAAGTAGTATTAGAAGCAAAAAAATTTGATATAAATCCCCACAGTGTTATTTGAATTGAAGGCCAATATATTAAGTCCAATACTCTTGGAAAAGATCTAGTGATTAAATAAAAGTGTCTTAAAAAAAGACCATATATTCTAATAAAGCTCATTTGTTTTCCTTGAAAGTTTTAAAAAAACTTCCTCTAAATTTTTTCTACCATGTTTTTTTATTAATTCTTCTGGGTGCCCTTTGTCTATAATTATGCCTTCTTTCATCATTAATACATTTTTACATAATCTTGTTACTTCATTCATGTTATGTGATGCTAATAAGATTGATATTTTTTTTTCTTTTTTATAGCTTTCTAAAAAACTTCTTACGTAATCACCTATTTCAGGGTCAAGAGAAGCAGTAGGTTCGTCTAAAAATAAAACAATAGGATTATTTATTAATGCTTTAGCAAGACTAACTCTATTTTTCTGTCCTGATGAGAGCTCTCCTGTTACATTATTTAATAAATCTTTTAATCTTAATTTTTCAACCAAGTATTCAATTCTATTTTTTATATCTGATACATTGTATAATTTACAATATACAATTAAATTTTGTTTTACTGTTAATTTTTTTGGTAATTCAATATATGGAGAAATAAAATTTATTTTTTTAAGAGTTTCAATTCTATTTTCTTCAATTTTTTTTCCATCAATTAAAATTTCTCCTTTTGTTGGTTTTAGCAAACCAAGCAACATTCCAATTGTTGTTGTTTTTCCAGATCCGTTAGGTCCTAACAAACCTAAAATTTCATTTTCTTTAATATGGAATGAAATATCTTTTACTGCTTCTTTTGAATTGTATACTTTTTTAAGATTTTTAACTTCTACTAAATTTTTCATTAAAATTTTGATGCTCTACTTAATCTATCATTGATTGTTTCTCCAAAACCTATATTTGGAATTTTTTCTACTGCAATACTTTTAAATTTTTTCTTTTTTATCATTCTCAATGTTTTATATAATTTTTTTGCTGCTTCCTTTAAGTTATTAGTTTTGCTTAAATAATAAAAGCTTTTATCAGATAATTTTTTTTTTTTATTAATAAAAATGCCTCATATGATTTTGGTTTTTTTACATTCATTCTAATTGGAATTCCTGGGGAATAATGGATTTTAGCTTGACCTGGAACACTAATCTTTCTATTTCTTTTCTTATATTTAAGCTTAGTTTTGAGAAAATTATTTATTTTTTTTAACTCTATTCCACCCAGTCTGAGAATTTGAGGATTGCTAGTTAAGCCAATTATTGTGGACTCCATACCAATTTTTGATGTTCCACCATCAAGAATAAATTTAATTTTATTTCCAAATTCATCTCTTACATCTTCACTACATACAGGGCTAATCTTAGTTGATATGTTTGCACTAGGAGCGGCCAATGGATATTGTAATAGCTTTAAAAGTTTTCTAGTAATGGGATGTTTTGGGAATCTAACAGCTAAAGTTTTATTTTTATTTGTAACATTATTTGAAATACGATTATTTTTTTTAAGTTTTAAAACAAAAGTAATTGGTCCTGGGCAAAATTTTTTATATAACTTAAGAAAATTATCATTAGTTTCGCAGTCATTTTTAAGCATTTTCAAATTATAATAATGCACTATAAGTGGATTTTTTTTTGGCCTTTTTTTTAATGTAAATATTTTTGATGTTGCCTTTTGAGAATATGCATTTGCAGCTAAGCCGTATACAGTTTCAGTAGGAATGGCTATACACTCGTTTTTATCAAGATAGTATTTTGATTTTTTAATATTTGAAAGATTGTTTTTCATGTAATATTACCAACTATTATATGAAAGATAAAAATTTGCCAAATAATTTTAAAGATAAATCTCTAAATGAGCTGAGAGAAATTGCAAATAAGATAATCGAAAATCTTGAAAAAGAACAAAATCTTAACAATTCTATAGATGAATATCACAAATTAATAAAATTAAATAATTTAATTGCAAAAAAATTTCAAAATATATCTAAAGAAATATCTCATGACTCGGTCGAAAAAATTCGCAAATTAAAAAATAAAAAAAATGAAAAAAAAATTAAATAAAGTAGCCAAAGATACTAATTTATTTTTGTTTAAATTTATTTCAAAACAAAAAAAAACTGATCTAATCAAGCCAATGAAATATGGCTTATTTCCTGGTGGAAAAAAAATAAGATCAAAATTAATTGTAGATATAGGTAAAATTTTTAATGTAAAATATAAATATTTGATACAAATAGGTGCTGCAGTAGAATGTATTCATGCATATTCTTTAATTCATGATGATCTCCCTTGTATGGATGATGATTCTTTGCGAAGAGGTAAGCTGTCTACTCATAAAAAATATGGAGAGTCGACTGCTATACTCGCTGGAAATTCTCTTTTAACTATTGCATTTGAGATTTTGAGTCAGACTAACTTTAAAATTAAAGATAAAAACAAAATAAAATTAATAAATCTTATATCAGAATGTTCTGGGCATTCCGGAATCGCTGGTGGTCAGTTTTCAGATTTAAATTATGAAAAAAAGAAAATTCCTTTAAAAAAAATTGTTGAAATGCAAATAAAAAAAACAGGCAAACTTTTTAGTTTTTGTTGTATGGCTCCAATTATAATATGTAAAAAATATATTGATTTAAAAAAATTTGATAAAATGGGCTCAGATATTGGATTGCTTTTTCAAATTACTGATGATCTCATTGATTATCGCGGTAATTCAAAAAAAGCTGGAAAAAAAACAAAAAAAGATTTAAAAAAAGGAAAAGCGACTTTAATAAGTTTGCTAGGTTATAAAAATTCTATTAAATATGTTGATAAATTAAAATTAAATATATTTAAAAAACTTGAACCTTATGGGAAAAAAGCCGATCATTTAAAAAAAACAGTTAACTATATTATAGAAAGAAGCAAGTGAACAAGAAATACAAACATCTAAATAATATAAATTTTCCAGCGGATGTAAAAAAAATATCTAAAGCTAATTTGCAAACTTTGGCAGACGAAGTTAGAATGGAAATGATAGATGCGGTTTCTGAAACTGGAGGTCATCTAGGTGCTGGGCTTGGAGTTGTTGAGTTGACTGTAGCTCTACATTATGTCTTTAATACTCCAAATGATAAATTGATTTGGGATGTTGGTCATCAATCGTATCCTCATAAAATTCTAACTGGAAGAAAAGATAGAATCAAAACATTAAGAAAAGGCAATGGTTTATCTGGATTTACTAAAAGATCTGAAAGTGAATATGATCCTTTTGGAGCGGCCCATAGTTCAACATCAATTTCATCAGCATTAGGAATTGCAGTTGCTAACAAACTTTCAAATAAATCAGACAATGTAATTGCTGTAATAGGAGATGGAGCTATGAGTGCTGGAATGGCTTATGAAGCAATGAATAATGCAGGTGCAAGTAAAACAAAAATGATAGTTATTTTAAATGACAATGACATGTCTATTTCCAAACCAGTTGGAGCTATGAGATCATATTTAGCAAAAATTCTATCAGGAAAAATATATTTTAGTTTTAGAGAAACAATAAAATTAGTTATATCTGCTTTTTCAAAAAGATTTAGCAAACAAGCTGGAAAAGCTGAAGATTTTTTAAGATCAGCTGTAACTGGAGGTACTTTGTTTAATTCTATGGGCTTTTATTATATGGGACCCATTGATGGTCATGATGTTAATTCTTTAGTCTCAGTTTTAAAAAATGCAAAGGAAATTAATTATAATGGCCCTATCATGATACATTTAAAAACCGAAAAAGGTAAAGGTTATAAATTTGCAGAAAAATCTGCGGATAAATATCATGGTGTTAGTAAATTTAATATCAATACTGGTGTTCAGGAAAAATCAAAATCAAATATTCCTAGTTATACAAAGGTATTTGCAAATACTCTTATAAAGCATGCTGAGAACGATAGTAAAATTGTTGGAATTACTGCAGCAATGCCATCTGGAACTGGAATGGATTTTTTTGCAGAAAAATTTCCATCTAGAATGTTTGATGTTGGAATAGCAGAACAACATGCGGTTACTTTTGCTGCTGGTTTAGCTACAGAAGGTTACAAGCCATATGCAGCAATTTATTCTACATTTTTACAAAGAGCATATGATCAAGTTGTTCATGATGTTGCAATTCAAAGTCTACCAGTGAGATTTGCAATTGATAGAGCAGGCCTAGTAGGAGCTGATGGACCTACTCATGCAGGATCTTTTGATATAACATATTTAGCAACTTTGCCAAATTTTATTGTAATGGCGGCTAGTGATGAGTCAGAATTGGTTAAAATGATAAATACTTCGGTAGATATTAACGATAGACCTTCAGCATTTAGGTACCCAAGAGGAAATGGTATAGGAATAAACTTACCAACAATTGAAGAAAAATTAGAAGTTGGAAAAGGAAGAATAATTAAAGAAGGAAAAAACATTGCACTAATTAATTTTGGAGCAAGATTAAAAGAATGTCTATTAGCGCAAGAAAACTTATCAAAAAAAGGAATCAATATTACAATTGTTGATGCTAGGTTTGTCAAACCACTTGATGAAAATCTTATTTGGCAACTAGCTACAGATCATGAAGCAATAATTACAATAGAAGAAGGCTCAATAGGAGGCTTTGGTTCACATGTTGGGCAGTTTTTATCTAATAAAAATTTGTTAGATAGTAATTTGAAGTATAGATCTATGATTTTACCAGACAGATTCATTGAACATGACAAGCCCGATTTAATGTATAAATTCGCAGGACTAGATTCAAATAGTATTGAAAATAAAATATTAGATACTTTAAATTCTAAAGTAGTAATTAAAAAAACTAACTAATTTTTGCATTGTGCGATATGCATTAAGTATTGATCTAATAGTACACAATGCATCATTGCCTCACCAATTGGCACAGCTCTTATACCTACACATGGATCATGTCTACCTTTAACAGATATAGAAGTATTTTTACCAAATTTATCGATAGTTTTTCTTAATGAAAGAATAGATGATGTTGGTTTTACTGCGAATGAAACAATAACATCTTGTCCTGATGATATTCCACCGAGGATACCTCCAGCATTATTAGATTTAAATTTTGTTTTTTTTTGTTTTTGATAAATTTCATCTGAATTTTGTTCCCCACTTAACATAGCTGAATTCATTCCCGATCCTATATTTACACCTTTAACTGCATTAATACTCATCATAGCTGCAGCAAGTTCCATATCTAATTTTGAATAGATAGGTGCTCCTAAGCCTACAGGTACACCTTTAGCTCTTACCTCAATTATTGCTCCACAAGAAGATCCAGCTTTTCTAACACTTAATAAATATTTTTCCCAAATTTTAAGCATTGATTTATCTGGACAGAAAAGTGCATTTTTAGAGATGAACTTATCATCCCAATTTGCAACATTACAACCAAGCATGCCTAGTTGGGTTACTGCTCCAGTAACTTTATATTTTTTTCCGATTTTATTTTCTAAAATTTTTTTGGCTATAGCTCCTGCTGCCACTCTAGATGCAGTTTCTCTTGCTGATTGTCTACCTCCTCCCCTATAGTCTCTAATTCCATATTTACTAAAATATGTATAATCTGCATGACCAGGTCTAAATTTATTTTTAATTGTTTCATAGTCTCTTGATTTCATGTCTTTGTTATAAATGATCATCGAAATAGGTGTGCCAGTAGTTTTGCCTTCAAAAATACCTGATAAAATATTTACTTTATCATCTTCTTTTCTTTGTGTTGTAAATTTTGATTGACCAGGCTTTCTTTTATTTAGTTCTATTTGGATGTCTTTTTCACTAATACTTACATTAGGTGGGCAACCATCTACCACACAACCTATAGCTGGACCATGAGATTCACCCCATGTTGTGAAACGAAATATCTTTCCAAAAGTATTAAATGACATAAATATATTATATAAGTTATTTTGTTTAAATTATGAATCAAAAAAACTCTTTAGGATTGGATTATTGCTTTAAAGATTTGAAAAATCCACTAGATCTCTTCGAAGAATGGTTCAATGAGGCAAAAAAAACGGAGATAAACGATCACAATGCCGTAGCTCTTGCAACTAGTAACAAAAAGGGCATTCCTTCGGTTAGAATGGTATTGCTAAAAAGTTTCGATGAAAATGGTTTTGTTTTTTACACAAATTTAGATAGTAAAAAAAGTAAAGATATAAAAGAAAATCCTAGTGCATCTATGTGCTTTCATTGGAAAAGTTTATTAAGACAAATAAGAATTACAGGAAAAATTAAACAAGTAAATGATGATAAAGCAAATGATTATTATAACTCAAGAAATTATGGAAGTAAAATAGGAGCATGGGCTTCAAAACAAAGTGAAGTTTTAAAAAGTAGAGATGAACTTTTTAAATCTATCGAGGATTATAAAAAAAAATATCCAAATGAAAACAATGTACCAAGACCTTCTCATTGGTCAGGCTGGAGTTTAAGCTATTCAGAAGTTGAATTTTGGTTAGATGGGAATGATAGAATTCATCAAAGATTAAAGTATGTAAAAAAAGATAATGATGAATGGGATAAATTTTTAATAAATCCTTAAAACGTTCTTTCCAAGCTAAATGAAGTTAAGCTTTGAAAAATTTCTTTTTCTTTTGAATCATTGAATGTGCTTAGAGAATTTGACGCAAGATCAATAAAATGTTTTGCTTTTTTATAACATTCAGAAACAATGTTATATTTTGCTATTAAAAATAAAGTATTTTTAAATTCGTTTTCTGATCTATTTTTTTTATCAAACAATTCTTTTAATTTTTTTTTTTCATCAACGGTTGCTTTTTGATAAAGTAAAATTATTGGTAAAGTTATTTTACCTTCATAAAAATCATTACCTATTTTTTTTCCAAAAATTTTTAAATTAGAATTGTAATCTAAAGTGTCATCAGCTATTTGAAATGTTAAACCTAAATTTTTTCCATAAAACTCTAAAGCATCTTTGATTTTTTTTTCTTTATCTGCAAGTATGGAACCAACTTTAGTTGCTGCTGCAAATAATGAAGCTGTTTTAGCAGATATGATTTTAAAATAAGTTTCTTCGAGCATATCAATTTCATTTTTATGTTGAAGTTGTAAAACTTCTCCTTGAGAAATTGCAGCAGAAGTAGATGAAAGAAGTTTTAAAATTTCTAAATTTCCATCTTCAACCATCATTTCAAAACATCTGCTTAACAAATAATCCCCAACTAATATTGATGATTGATTTCCCCAGATATTATTTAAGGTTTTTTTTCCTCTTCTTATTTCACTTTTATCTATAACATCATCATGCATTAATGTTGCTGCATGAATAAGTTCAACACATGCAGCAAGATTAATATCTCTGCTTCCTTTTGAATATCCACACAATTTAGCTGAACCTAGTGTCAATAAGGCTCTTAATTTTTTTCCACCGGTTCTTAAATGATATTTTGTCATTTCATCAACTAATTCGACTTTACTTGAAAGCTTTGTTTTAATTTTTTCTTCAACTAAAATTAGCTTGTCTTCGACTGAATTTTTTAGTTCGGAATATGAATTATTTATTCGATTTTTTAACTGAACTACCGTTCCCATAACTTTAAAGTAGTATAAATAGCACATTATTATACTTATCAATTGACGCACCTCAAACTTCAACTATAAGGAGACTTTATATTAAATCAAAAATTTTATAAGCATTAACTATGTTTTCATTTTTCAAAAAAAAAAAAATTATTCCACATATTAAGCTTAGTGGTGTAATAGGTAATGTTGGCAAATTTAGACAAGGTATAGATTTTTCTGGGCAAGAAGAAATAATTAAAAAAGCTTTTTCAATAAAAAAAGCTCCAGCTGTAGCAATATCTATTAATTCTCCAGGAGGATCTCCTGTACAATCTCATCTTATTCATGATTTTATTAAAAGTCAGGCCAAAAAAAATAAAAAAAAAGTAATTATTTTTGCAGAAGATGTTGCAGCTTCCGGTGGTTATTTAATTGCATGTGCTGGTGATGAAATTTATGCCAACCAAAGTTCAATAGTTGGTTCAATAGGTGTAATCTATTCATCTTTTGGCTTCAAAGATTTAATTCAAAAAATTGGTGTTCAAAGAAGAGTTTATACAGCAGGTAAAAATAAAAGTACTTTAGATCCATTTTTGGATGAAAAAAAAGAAGACATAGATAGATTGAAAAGTATACAGCTTGATTTACACAGTGACTTTATTGATGTTGTTGAAAAAAGCAGATCTAATAAATTGAAAAAAAATATTGGAATAGAACTTTTTTCTGGAGAATTTTGGTCAGGTAGAAAAGCTAAAGAGCTTGGCTTAATAGATGGTATAGGAAATGCAGAAGAAATTTTAAGAGAAAAATTTGGAGAAAAAATAGAAATTAAAAAATTTGAAAAAACAAAAGGTTGGTTGGCAAAAAAATTGTCCTCATCAGAAAGTCAAGCTGATCAATTAATAAATATTTTAGAAGAAAGATCTATTTGGCAAAGATATGGGTTCTAAAATAAAAAAAAATAAAAAAAAATCAAAAAAAATTAAATTTCAAACTTTTCAAGATACAATATTAAATCTCCAAAAATATTGGAGTAAACAAGGATGTGTAATTCTTCAACCGTATGATATGGAGGTTGGTGCTGGAACATTTCACCCAGCGACTACCCTAAGATCTTTGGGCGACAAACCCTGGAGAACAGCTTACGTTCAACCTTCAAGAAGACCAACAGATGGAAGGTATGGTGAAAATCCAAATAGACTGCAGCATTATTATCAGTTTCAAGTATTAATAAAACCTTCTCCAAAAAATATTAAGAAACTTTATTTAAATAGTTTAAAATCTATTGGAATTAATTATCTAGATCATGATATTAGATTTGTAGAAGATGATTGGGAAAGCCCAACATTAGGTGCGGCAGGGTTAGGTTGGGAAGTTTGGTGTGATGGAATGGAAATTACTCAATTTACTTATTTTCAACAAATGGCAGGAATTGAGTGTAAGCCAGTTTCAGTTGAACTTACTTATGGCTTAGAGAGAATATGTATGTTTACACAACAAAAAAAAAATGTATTTGATTTAGATTGGAACAATGAAGGTATAAAATATAGAGAAGTTTTTTACCAAGCTGAAAAAGAATTTTCATCTTATAATTTTGAATACGCAAATACACAAAACTTATTTAAAATGTTTGAAATGTTTGAACAAGAAACAAAATTTTTATTAGAAAAAAAACTTTCTTTGCCTGCATACGACCAATGTCTAAAGGCAAGTCATGTTTTTAATATATTAGATGCAAGAGGAGTTATAAGCGTTGCTCAAAGAGCTGAATATATATCAAAGATAAGAGAACTTACAAGAAATGTAGGATCAGTTTGGTTGAGTAGCCAGTCTTAAAAATGTCAGATTTTTTTTTAGAGTTATTTAGTGAAGAGATTCCAGCCAATCTACAAAAAAATGCGAGAAATAATATTTTACAAAATTTTAAAGATTTTTTTGAAAAAAAAAATATAGAATTCAAAAAGGAGTTTTGTTTTTCTACACCTAATAGACTTTTAATATTATTTAACGGCATTAATCCAGAAATTCATCAAAAAGAAGAGGAAATAAGAGGGCCTAAAATAGATGTACAAGAAAGGGCTTTAGATGGTTTTTTAAATTCTAACAATCTTCAAAAAAGAAATATTTATAAAAAGGAAACTGAAAAAGGTATTTTTTATTTTGCAAAAAAACCAGCAAAAAAAATTAATGTTTTTGATTTGTTAAATGAAAATATTCCATCAATATTAGATAAAATTTCTTGGAAAAAATCAATGAAATGGGGAGAATTTGAACTTTACTGGGGAAGACCTTTAAAGTGTATATTGGCTGTTTTTAACAATAAAGCCCTAAATTTTAATTACCATCATTTAAAAAGCTCTAATTCAACAATTGTTGACAAAAATTTTGAAGATAAAACAAAATCATTCAATAATTTTAAGTCATATCGTAACTATTTTAAAAAATCTCAAGTTCTAATTGATCAAAATATTAGGAAAGAGTTTATTAAGAAAGAACTATTAAATATCTCGAATAAAAAAAATCTTTTCTTAGAAATTAATGAAAAACTTTTGGATGAAGTAACTAATTTAGTTAATAAACCAAATATTATTTTATGTAAATTTGATGAAAGATTTTTAAAAATTCCAAAAGAAATATTAATTACAACAATGCAATTTCACCAAAAATATTTTCACACTTTCGATAAAAATAAAAACATTACAAATAGTTTTTTGGTAGTAGCGAATAATAAAGATAATAAAGGTTATATAAAAATAGGAAATGAAAGTGTTGTAAATGCAAGATTAAGTGATGCCCAATTTTTTTGGGAAAAAAATAAGTCAATTAATTTAGTCAAGCAAGTTTCAAAGCTTAAAGCAATGAATTATTTCAAAGGACTTGGAAGCTATTTTGACAAAGTTCAAAGAATGCGAAGACTCGGCGGAATGATTTCAGACGAGTTATTAATTAGTAAAGAAAAAGTAGAAATATCTACATCAATCTGCAAGGTAGATTTAATGTCTGATATTGTTGGAGAATTTCCTGAACTTCAAGGGATAATGGGAGGGTATTTTGCAGAATTTCAGGGTTTTGATAAAGACATATCTCTTGCTGTTAAGGAACATTATTTACCGAGTGGAACAAATAGTAAAATTCCTAAAAAATCATTTAGCATAGCTTTAGCTTTAACTGATAAAATTGATACTTTAGTTGGTTTTTTTGGACTAGATCAAAAACCAACAAGTTCAAAAGATCCTTTTGCATTAAGACGTCTATCTGTTGGGGTTATAAAGCTTTTACTTGAAAATAATATAGAAATTAAATTAAGAGATTTAATAAATTATTCTTCTAATCTTTACTTAGAACAAGGTTTTGAACTTAGTAATAAGAATATTTATAAAGATTTAAATGTCTTTTTTATAGAAAGACTAAAAAACCACATGAAAGAAAAAGAAATTAGATCAGATATAATAGAAGCCGCAATTAATTCTTATGGTGCTGATAGTATGATTAAAGTTTATAAAAAAGCCTTAACTCTGAATAAGTTAATCAATAAAGAAACAGGACAAGCTGTGATTTCTTGTTACAAAAGAGCATCAAATATTTTAGATAGTGAATTGAAAAATTTAGAATTTGAATTATCTAATACCGCTGACCCAGGGTTGTTCAAAAATGATTTTGAGAAAAATTTATATAAAAAAATAAATGATCTAAAAAAATATTTTAAGAATGTAAACAAGGATGAAAATTTTGAGATTTCATTAAAATATTTAGCAGAGTCAAAAAATATAGTATTTGATTTTTTTGATCATGTTATGGTAAATGACAAAGATAAAACTATTAAAAAAAATCGTTTAGAGTTATTGCAAATGTTATGTAAAACTTATGATAATTTTCTCAATTTTTCAAATATTGAAAGCATATAATGAAAAATTTAATTTTTAACTTTAAGTCAAAGGATTTAAAAAAAATAAAGAATCCAAAAAATTTATTAGGCGGAAAAGGAAAGAATCTTGCAGAAATGGGTCGCCTAGGACTACCTGTTCCTCCAGGATTTATAATTTCTACAAAAGTTTGCGAAATTTTTTATAAAAATAATAAAAAACTAAATTCAAAAATAATAAATGAAATCAAAAAAGAATTAATTCATATTGAAAAACAATCAGGTAAAAAATTTGGTGATTTAAAAAACCCTTTATTAGTTTCTGTTAGATCAGGAGCACGAACCTCAATGCCTGGAATGATGGATACAATACTTAATTTGGGTTTAAATGATAAAACTGTAATGGCTTTAGGCAAATTTACTTCAAACATGAGATTTGCAAAAGATAGTTACAGAAGATTTATTCAAATGTATGGAAATGTAGTAATGGGAGTAGATTCTTATAAATTTGAAGAATTGATTGAAAATTTTAAATTAACAAAAGGGGTTTTGTTAGATACCGATCTAGATGAAAATGATTGGAGTGGTCTTATCAAAGATTTTAAGGATTTAGTAAAAAAAAATTCTAAAAAAGAATTTCCACAAAATGTTTTTGAACAACTCATGGGAGCTATCAGTGCAGTATTTTTATCTTGGGAAAGTAAGAGAGCTAAAATTTATAGAAAAATAAACCATATACCATCTGATTGGGGTACAGCTGTAAATGTTCAATCAATGGTTTTTGGGAATATGGGTTTAGATTGTGCAACAGGTGTTGTTTTTACAAGAAATCCTTCTGATGGAAGTAATGAAATTTATGGAGAATATTTAATTAACGCACAAGGGGAAGACGTAGTAGCTGGAACAAGAACACCGCAATATATTACCAAAAAGGCTAAAAAAAAATCTTCATCAAAAGAAAAGTCCATGGAAGAATTTATGCCAAGGGTTTTCTTACAGTTAAAAAAAATTTTATATAAATTAGAAAATTATTATAGAGACATGCAAGATGTAGAATTTACCGTAGAAAAAAATAAATTATGGCTGCTCCAAACAAGATCTGGAAAAAGAACTGCAAAATCTGCAGTTAAAATAGCAGTAGACATGGTAAGACAAAAATTAATTTCCAAAAAAGAAGCAGTCTTAAGAATTGATGCTAATTCTTTAGATTCCTTATTACATCCAACTTTAGATGAAAAAAATGTAATTAATCAAATTGCCAAAGGTTTACCCGCCTCGCCAGGAGCAGCAAGTGGTAAAGTCGTTTTTACATCTGAAGAAGCTGAAAGATTAAACAGCATGATGCAAGATACTATTTTAGTAAGAGTTGAAACATCTCCAGAAGACATTAATGGAATGCACGCAGCCAAAGGTATATTAACTTCAAGAGGAGGTATGACAAGTCATGCTGCGGTAGTAGCCCGTGGAATGGGAAGACCCTGTGTATCTGGTTCTAGCGAAATAGATATAGATTATGAAAAAAAACTATTTAAAGTTAAAGATATAGAAATAAATGAAGGAGATTTAATTACAATTGATGGGTCTACAGGACGGATAATTGCAGGAAAAGTAAAAACTGTTAAACCAGAAATTTCTGGCGATTTTTCAAAATTGATGAAGTGGGCTGACAAGTATAGAAAATTAAAAATTCGAACTAATTCGGAAACTCATCTTGATACTAAAATAGCAAGAGAATTTGGCGCAGAAGGAATAGGACTTTGTAGAACAGAGCATATGTTTTTTGATGAAGATAGAATTTTATTAGTAAGGGAAATGATTTTATCTAAATCGAAGCAAGATAGAAATAACGCGCTAGCCAAGCTATTACCTCATCAAAAAAATGATTTTATTGAAATATTTAAAATAATGAGTGGATTACCAGTTACAGTGAGACTATTAGATCCACCATTACATGAGTTTTTACCAAAAAATGAAAATGAAATTTTAGATATAGCCAAATCTTTAAAATTATCTATTAAAGAAGTAGCTAGTAGGATTGGGGAACTTCATGAACATAACCCAATGCTTGGACATAGAGGATGCAGATTAGGAATTTCTTTTCCAGAGATATATGAAATGCAATGTAAAGCAATTTTTGAAGCTTTGATTGAGTGTAAAAATAAAAAAATTAAGTCTATTTTGCCCGAAATAATGATTCCATTAGTTTCAACAGAAGCTGAGATAAAAATAATGAAAGAGTTAGTAATTAAAGTTGCAAAACAGGTTCAAAATGAAAATGGCATGAAGATAAATTTCTTAGTTGGCACAATGATAGAGCTTCCAAGAGCAGCTATAAAAGCAAAAGACATTGCTAAACATGCCGAATTTTTTAGTTTTGGAACTAATGACTTAACTCAAACTACGTTTGGAATTAGCAGAGATGATAGTGGAAAATTTTTAAATGATTATATTGAAAATAAAATATTTGATATAGATCCTTTTATATCAATAGATGATGGAGTAGGAGACTTGATTAAAATTGCTGTATTAAATGGAAGATTGCAGAATAAAAAAATTAAACTTGGCATATGTGGAGAGCATGGAGGAGATCCAAAAAGTATACTTTTTTGCTCAAATACTGGATTAGATTATGTTTCCTGTTCACCTTATAGAGTTCCAGTCGCAAGACTAGCAGCCGCTCAAGCACAATTATTAAAAAAATAGATTTTTTTAAATTTCCAATTTTAAATCCAGAGACGAAGAACTATGAGTTATTCTGCCAATCGAAATTCTATGAACACCTGTTGATGCTATTTTTTTAATATTTTTTAAAGTTACATTTCCAGAAGCTTCTAATTGATATTTTTTTTTGACAATTTTAACTGCTTTTTTCAAATTTTTAAAATTAAAATTATCTAAAAGTATTCTATCAAATTTTAGACCTAAAATTTCTTTTAATTGTTTTAAATTGTCAACTTCAACCGTAATTATTTTTTTTGTTTTAGATTTATTTGCATTTAAAATCAATTTTTTGATATTTGAACTAGCGATATGATTATCTTTAATTAAGTATTCATCACTTAAATTAAATCTATGATTTGTTCCACCACCAATTTTTACTGCATATTTTTGTATTACTCTAAGATTAGGAATAGTTTTTCTTGTACAACAAATTTTACATTTTTTTCCGACTTTTTTTACAAATTTATTTGTTGTAGTTGCTATTCCAGATATGTGACTTAAAAAATTTAATGCAACTCTTTCACCAGTTAATATATTTTTTATATTTCCTTCTATTACGGCAACAGTATTACCTTTTTTAATATTAGAACCTTCTTTTTTTTTAATCTTAAATTTAATTTTTTTATCTATTAAATTAAATGTTTGTTTTGCAAACTCTAATCCACCTATTACTCCACTTTGATTTGAAACTAGTTTTATTTTTTTTTTGATATTATTATTCAAAAGATTTGAAGTAACATCTCCTGATGGAAATAAGTCTTCATTAAGTGCTAGTTTACATGTTGATCTTATAAAGTTTTTACTTAAAATTATTTTTGACACAGATTCTATCTGCCTATTTCTGCCATTCTCTCTACTGATTTTCTTGCCTTTTCAATAGTATCGTTGTCCATTTGAATTTCATTCGTTTCATTTTGCAGGCAGTCCAAAATTTTTGGAAGAGTAATTCTCTTCATGTGAGGGCATAAATTGCAAGGTCTAATAAATTCAACATTAGGATTATCAATTTGAACATTATCACTCATAGAACATTCTGTTACCATCATCACTTTTTCTGGCTGGTTATCTTTTACATACTTTATCATGCCGCTAGTTGACCCCGCAAAGTCAGATACTTTAATTACATCCGGTGGACATTCAGGGTGAGCAATAATTTTTATACCTGGATTATTTTTTCTAATGTTATTTATTTCTTCGTCATTAAATTGTTCGTGCACTTCACATGTGCCTTTCCATGAAATTATTTCAACATCTGTTTGTGAAGCAACGTATTTAGCTAAAAAATCATCAGGCAAAAATATAACTTTTTTAACACCAAGAGATTTAACAATCTTTACTGCATTAGCAGAAGTACAGCACACATCTGTTTCTGCTTTTACATCTGCAGAAGTATTTACATAAGATACAACTGGAACATCTGGATATTTTCTTTTTAAATTTCTAACATCTTGCCCCGTAATAGACGAAGACAATGAACAACCAGCCTTCATGTCTGGTAGTAAAACTTTTTTTTCAGGACTCATTAATTTTGCAGTTTCAGCCATAAAATGTACGCCACACATAACAATAA
>MDSV01013404.1_pt1 | contig 16458 bp, 16 predicted proteins | sample 810851 | NCBI WGS metagenome assembly MDSV01 (sample SAMN05326640, study PRJNA326480) | marine metagenome | isolation source: seawater | place: Atlantic Ocean: North East | collected 2012 | reverse complement strand
CCAGTTGATATTTATGTTCCTGGATGCCCCCCTTCGGCCGAAGCATTATTATATGGAATTCTTCAACTTCAAAAAAAAATTAGAAGAGAAGGGACTAAGCAAAGATAAAATTAAATGAAATTAGATACTATACAGAAACTTGAAAAATTAATTAATTCAGAATTAGCTAGCAAAATACAAAGTTCAAAAATAGAACACGAAGAACTTCTTATTGAAATCAGCGAATTAGATTTGATAAATGTTATTCAATTTTTAAAATCAAATGATTATTGTAAATTTAGACAATTAATTGATATTGCTGGTATAGACTATCCAGAAAATGAAAAGAGATTCAATTTAGTATATCTTTTATTGTCGCATGAACACAATACTAGAATTAAAATATTGATTAAATTCGAATTGAGTCAAATTATTCCATCTATCACAAAAATATTTCCTTCAGCAAATTGGATGGAACGAGAAGTATTTGACATGTACGGAATAAAATTTAAAAACCATCCGGATTTAAGAAGAATATTAACAGATTACAATTTTAAGGGACACCCTCTTAGAAAAGATTTTCCTTTAACTGGTTTTAATGAGGTTAGATACAGCGAGAAAGAAAAGAAAGTTATTTATGAACCAGTAAAGTTAGAGCAAAATTACCGAAATTTTGATTTCGAAAGTCCATGGGAAGGAACAAACTATATTAAGAAAATTAAAGATTTGAAAATAGATGAAAAAAAAAAACTAAAACAATGAATTTAAATTTTGGTCCACAGCATCCAGCTGCTCATGGAGTGCTAAGATTAATTTTAGAGTTAGATGGGGAGGTTGTTGAAAAAGCAGATCCACATATAGGATTACTTCATAGAGGAACCGAGAAACTTATAGAACAAAAAACCTACACTCAGGCTCTACCTTATTTTGACAGGTTAGATTATGTAGCTCCAATGAATCAGGAACATGCTTTTGCTTTAGCAGCAGAAAAATTACTTAATGTGGAGGTTCCAATTCGAGGAAAATATATTCGTGTAATTTTTTGTGAAATTGGAAGAATTTTGAGTCATATATTAAATGTAACTACACAAGCCTTGGACGTAGGTGCTTTAACTCCTTCTCTGTGGGGATTTGAAGAAAGAGAAACATTAATGACTTTTTATGAAAGAGCTTCGGGTTCAAGACTTCATGCAAATTATTTTAGAACCGGCGGAGTTCATCAAGATATTCCTTTAAAATTACTAGAGGATATAGAAAAGTTTTGCAGATCTTTCCCAAAAATCATTGATGATCTCGAGGGTCTATTAACAGATAATCGTATTTTCAAACAAAGAAATGTTGATATTGGCATAGTATCAAAGCAGGAAGCTTTAGATCATAGTTTTTCTGGAGTTATGTTGCGTGGTTCAGGAATACCTTGGGATTTAAGAAGATCACAACCTTATGAGATTTACAAAGATTTAGATTTTAAAATTCCAATTGGCAAGAATGGCGATTGCTATGATCGTTATCTTTGCAGAATAGCGGAAATGAGAGAAAGTGTAAAAATTATTTTACAATGTATTGAAAAAATACCTAAAGGTCCTGTTAAATCGATAGATGGTAAAATTACCCCTCCAAAAAGAGATGAACTTAAACAGTCAATGGAAGCACTCATACACCATTTTAAATTATTTACAGAGGGTTACAGAGTACCAAAAGGAAACGTTTATACAGCTGTTGAAGCACCAAAAGGAGAGTTTGGAGTTTATTTAATTTCAGATGGAACTAACAAACCTTATAGATGCAAGATCAGAGCACCAGGTTTTTCCCATCTTCAGGCAATGGACTATTTAATTCGTGGACATATGTTAGCTGATGTTCCTGCAGTTTTAGGTTCTCTTGACATTGTATTTGGTGAGGTAGATAGATGAGTTTAAAAAAAGTACATGACGAACAACCTAAAGATTTTCAATTTTCAAAAGAGAATTTAGAAAAGGCAGAGCAAGTTTTAAAGATATATCCAAAAAAAAATAAGCAAAGTGCGGTGATGCCTTTGCTGTATTTAGCTCAAAGACAAAATAATAATTGGATACCACTTTCAGGTTTGAAGTATATAGCAAATTACTTATCAATGCCTTACATCTCTGTTTATGAAGTGGCTACATTTTACAGCATGTATAATCTTGCTCCAGTGGGAAAACATTTTATTCAAGTGTGTACTACAACTCCATGTTTAATACGAGGTGCAGATAAAATTGTTAAATTGTGCAAGGAAAAAATCTCACCTAATGAAAATGAAGTTTCTTATAAGGGAAATTGTTCCTGGATGGAAGTGGAATGTTTAGGAGCATGTGTTAGTGCACCAATGATTCAAATTAATGATGACTATTATGAGGATTTAGATGAAAAAAGTACGATAAAAATTTTAGACTCTTTAATAAAAGATAAACCTCTAAAACCAGGTTCTTATAAAGGAAGGAAAAATACTTCTCCAGAAAATAATAAAACACTAAATGGAGAAAATCATGCTTAAATCTGAAAATAAAATTTTTAAAAATCTTTATAATGAATTAGGCTGGGAAATAAATAGCGCTGAAAAAAGAGACGATTGGAAAGATACTAAAAATATAATCGAAAAGGGAAGAGAATGGATCATTAATGAGGTTAAAACTTCTGAATTAAGAGGAAGAGGAGGAGCCGGTTTCTCCACTGGTCTTAAGTGGTCATTTGCACCTAAAAAAGTAGGCTCAAGACCTCATTATTTAATAATTAATGCTGATGAGTCAGAACCGGGCACCTGTAAAGATAGGGACATTTTAAGATTTGAACCTCAAAAATTAATCGAGGGATGTTTGATAGCTGGCTACGCAGTAAATGCTCATGTTTGTTATATCTATATTCGAGGAGAATATTTTAATGAGGGAAAAAGATTGCAAGAAGCAATTGATCAGGCATACAAAAAAAATTATTTAGGAAAAAATGCATGCAGCTCAGGATGGGATTTTGATATTTATATTCACTATGGGGCTGGAGCTTATATTTGTGGTGAAGAAACTGCATTACTAGAAAGCATGGAAGGAAAAAAAGGTCAACCAAGATTAAAACCCCCATTCCCAGCTCTAGTTGGATTGTATGGCTGTCCAACAATAGTTAACAATGTTGAAACAATAGCAGTTGTTCCAACTATATTAAGGAAAGGTGGAAAATGGTTTGCTTCGATAGGTAAACCAAAAAATACAGGCACAAAAATATTTTGTATATCAGGAAATGTTTATTCACCTTGTAACGTTGAAGAAGAAATGGGAGTACCTCTTAAATACTTAATAGAAAAACATGCTGGAGGGGTTGTTGGAGGATGGGAGAATCTTCAAGCTGTAATACCTGGTGGATCTTCGATGCCTTTATTGTCAAAAAAAATATGTGACACGATCACTATGGACTTTGACACTCTTATAGAAAATAAAAGTGGGTTAGGTACCGCTGGAATAGTAGTTATAAACAAACAACAAGATATCGTTACCTGCATGGCAAGAATAGCAAGATTTTATAAACATGAAAGTTGCGGTCAGTGTACTCCGTGTCGCGAAGGTGCAGGGTGGATGTGGAGAATTTTAGATAGAGTCGAAAAGAGAAAAGCTACTCTAAGTGATATAGACTTATTAGCGGACGTTACTAAACAAATCGAGGGACATACTATTTGCGCTTTTGGAGAGGGTTCAGCATGGCCAGTTCAAGGGCTACTTAGACACTTCAGAAAAGAAGTAGAAAGCAGATGTAGAGAAGAACCTTTAGTGAAGAAAAAAATAAATAACCCATACCTAGTAGACCAACATTTGCAGGAAAAAGAAAATGCCTAAAATTACTATTAATGGAAAAGAGATAGAATTTGAAAAAGGGATGACAGTTTTGCAAGCTTGTGAACTTGCTGAAGTAGAAATACCAAGGTTTTGTTATCACGAAAAACTCTCGATTGCTGGCAATTGTAGAATGTGTCTTGTAGAATTGGAAAAATCACCGAAGCCTATAGCCTCATGTGCGATGCCTGCAGCAGAAGGTATGAATATTAAAACAAACACACAATTCGTTGAGAAAGCTAGAAAAGGTGTGATGGAATTTTTGTTGGCTAATCATCCTTTAGACTGCCCAGTGTGCGATCAAGGAGGTGAATGTGATTTACAGGATCAATCTTTATATTATGGAGTTGATAAATCCAGATTTGTTGAAAATAAAAGGCAGGTTAAAGAAAAATATATGGGTCCTCTTATTAAAACTCAAATGACAAGATGTATTCATTGCACAAGATGTGTGAGGTTTGCAACAGAGGTTGCTGGAATCCCCGAGATAGGTGCTGTTGGAAGAGGTGAAAATATGGAAATAACTACATATTTAGAAAAATCCATGGAGTCAGAACTCTCTGCAAATGTAATTGATCTTTGTCCTGTTGGTGCACTGACCTCAAAACCTTATGCATTTGAAGCAAGGCCTTGGGAATTAAAAAAAACTGAAACTATAGATGTTATGGATGCAGTTGGTTCAAACATTAGAATAGATACTTATAACTGGGAGGTAAAAAGAATATTACCTAGACTAAATAATGACATTAACGAAGAGTGGATTTCAGATAAAACTAGATATTCATGTGATGGTTTGCTCAAACAAAGATTAGATGTTCCTTATATTAAAAAAAACAATAAGTTTCAAAAAGTTAGCTGGGATGAAGCAATTAGCGTAATAATAAATAAAATTAAAGATATTAAACCTAGTGAAATAGCAGGCCATTTAGGAGACATGGTCAGTTTAGAGAATGCATTAGCTTTTAAAAAATTATTTAAGTCTATTAATAGTAATAATTTAGAGTTTAGAGAAAAAAATTTTTATATTAATCCTGACGAAAAAATGAACTACATTTTTAACTCTTCAATAAAAAAAATTGAAGAGTCAGATTTAATACTGTTGATTGGAACTAATCCCAGGCATGAGGCAACTATTTTAAATGCAAGGATAAGAAAAGCCCATGTTAAAAATAATACTCAAATTTATTCGTTAGGTGACCCTGGAAATCTTACATATGATTATGAAATAATTGGAAATAAAACTGATGATATTAAAAAAATTATAAATAAAGAAAGTGAATTTAATAAAAAATTTTCTTTAGCAAAAAAACCTATGGTGATCATTGGGGAGTCAGCTTTAGAACTTAAAAGTGGAAAATATATTTTTGAGGAAATAAAAGACTTTTTATCTAAAAATAATTATTTAAATAAAGATTGGAATGCCTTAAATGTTCTAATCCAAAATGCCTCTACAGTTGGACTTATTGATTTAAAAATTCTTCTTAACAATAATAATATAAATTTTTTTGATAAATTAAATTCACATGATTACAAATTAATTTATTTGTTAGGCTCGGACAATTTATATATTAAAAAAGAAAATGAATTTGTAGTTTATCAAGGAAGCCATGGAGACAGAGGTGCAGAAATAGCTGACGTAATTTTACCTAGTGCTGCATTTACGGAACAAAACGGCTTGTTTCAGAATCTAGAAGGGAGAGTACAGGAGTCTAAAAAGGCTTCTTACCCTATAGGTGAAGCAAAAGAAGACTGGAAAATTTTTAATATGATATTAGAAAGATTAGAAAAAAAAGATCAGTTTTTTAAATTTGATAACTTAAGAGAAGAATCGTTAAGTTATATAGAAAATTTTTCTAAAATAAATGAGCTTCCAGAATTTAAGAACAGTCAAAATAAAAAAAAACTAGCTGATTTTGTAAGTGAAGATATCATTATAAAAAATTTTGATTATTATTATTCAAACTCTATTTCTCGATCTTCAAAGACTATGAGTGAATGTCGTCTAATAAGGCAAAAAATAAAAAAAAATGGAACAAATAATTGATGTTTGAATATATTCAAATTTTGGGAGAAGAAGTTTACAAGATACTTTTTCTTTTAATACCTATTTTGGTTTCAGTGGCTATGGTAGTTTGGCTTGATAGGCGGGTGTGGGGATTAGTTCAAAAAAGAAAAGGCCCAAATGTTGTTGGACCTTTTGGTCTTTTTCAAACGATAGCTGACGCTTTAAAATACATTTTTAAAGAAATAATAATACCAGCAAGTGCTAATAAAACTGTTTTTATTTTAGCTCCTATTGTAACAATGACTTTAGCTCTTGTAGCTTGGGCAGTAATACCCATGAGTGAAGAAATCGTATTGTCAGATATTAATGTCGGAATTTTATATTTGTTTGCTGTTTCATCTTTAGGCGTTTATGGAATAGTCATGGGTGGATGGGCTTCAAATTCAAAATATCCTTTTTTGGGCGCAATAAGATCTGCTGCTCAAATGGTTTCATATGAAGTTTCAATTGGCATTATAATAATAAATGTTCTTCTTTGCGTAGGATCATTAAACTTAAAAGACATTGTCTTAGCTCAACAGAATTTATGGTATGTTATCCCTTTATTCCCAATGTTCGTTGTTTTTTTTATATCTGCTTTAGCAGAGACCAATAGACCTCCATTTGATTTACCAGAGGCTGAAGCAGAATTAGTTGCAGGATACCAAACAGAATATTCTGGAATGATGTATGCAATGTTTTGGTTGGGTGAATACGCTAATATTCTATTAATGTGTGCGATGGGATCAATTTTATTTCTCGGGGGATGGCTTCCAGTATTTGATATTTATCCATTTAATTTAATTCCAGCTCCTTTTTGGATGATATTAAAAATCTTATTTTTGTTTTTTTTATTTGCTATTATAAAAGCAATCGTACCTAGATATCGATACGATCAACTTATGAGATTAGGATGGAAAATCTTTTTGCCATTTTCTCTAGTCTACTTAGTTTTGACAGCAAGTTTTTTATTTTTCTTCGATAAACTGCCAATTGGAAATATATAATGAATATAACCAGAATTTTTAAAACAATTTTTTTAATAGATTTTCTTCAAGGCTTCTTAATGGCTTTTAGACAGATATTTAGAAAATCAAAAACAATAAATTACCCTTTTGAAAAAGGATCCATCAGCCCTCGAATGCGAGGAGAACATGCCTTGAGAAGATATCCTAGTGGAGAAGAAAGATGTATAGCTTGTAAGTTATGTGAAGCAGTATGTCCAGCTCAAGCTATTACAATAGAGTCTACCGAAAGACCTGATGGTAGTAGAAAAACAACTAGATATGATATTGATATGTTAAAATGTATTTATTGTGGTCTATGTCAAGAGTCTTGTCCTGTAGATGCAATAGTTCAGGGTCCAAATTTTGAATTTGCAACGGAAACTAGAGAAGAACTTTATTACAATAAACAAAAACTGTTAGATAATGGAGACAGGTGGGAGTCAGTTTTAGCAAAAAATATTAAATTAGATAAACCCTATAAATAAATGTTAATACACGCTATTTTTTTTTATTTCTTTTCGACAATAGCAATATTTTCTTCATTAATGGTAATTACATCTAGGAATACTGTGAATTCAGTTTTCTTTTTAATTTTAGATTTTATTTCTGTAGGTTGTTTATTCATAATGGTAGGCGCTGAATTTCTTGGAATGATTATCTTAATTGTTTACGTTGGAGCAGTTGCAGTACTTTTTTTATTTGTTGTAATGATGTTAAATGTTTCTGAGCAAAAACAATCTTGGTTTATTGGAAAAAAATCAACACATATTCCCACAGGGTTAATTGTTAGTGTATTAATCTTTTTGGAACTACTAGTAGTTGTCGGTGGGTGGAAACAAAAAGATGATGTAATGAGTAGCAGCACTCTTACAATTTCTGATGTTTCTAACACACATCAACTTGGTTTGGTTATGTATACTGATTATATTTTATATTTCCAAATAGCTGGAGTTATTCTTCTATTATCAATGATCGGCGCAATATTATTAACTTTTCGAGAAAGACCTGGTGTTAAAAAACAAAGTTATTTTAAACAGATCAATAGAGATCCGCATTCATCTGTAGAACTTAAAGAAATTATCTCAAACAAAGGGGTGAAGATAGATGATTGAAATAGGCTTAGGTCACTATTTATCACTAGGAGCAATTATTTTCTTTTTAGGCGTAATGGGAATTTTTTTAAATAGGAAAAACGTAATCGTTATTTTAATGTCAATCGAGTTAATTCTTTTAGCGGTAAATATAAATTTAATATCTTTTTCAATTTTTTCGGGAGATATTGTCGGTCAAATTTTTACTATGCTAATTTTAACAGTTGCAGCTGCGGAAGCAGCAATTGGTTTAGCTATAATTGTTATTTATTATAGAAATAGGGGTTCGATTAGAGTTGAAGACATTCATGGGATGAAAGGATAAATGGAATATGCAATAATTTTTCTACCTTTAATCGGGTCTATAATTGGTTATTTAGGAAGAAAATTAACAAAGTTTTTTTCAGAAATTATTACCAGTTTATTTGTGAGTATATCTGCAGTTTTGTCTCTAATTGTTTTTTGGCAAGGTATTCAAGATAATAATTATGGTAACTACAAGATATTAGAATGGGTAAGTTCAGGAAATTTTGTAGCTAACTGGTCAATAAACATAGATCCTTTAAGTGCAATTATGTTGGTGGTTGTAACCTTTGTTTCAGCTTTAGTTCATATTTATTCAATTGGTTATATGAGCCATGACCCTCATAAACCAAGATTTATGTCTTATCTCTCCCTTTTTACTTTCTCAATGCTTGCTCTTGTAGTTTCAGATAATTTTTTACAACTATTTTTCGGCTGGGAAGGAGTAGGCTTATGTTCTTATTTGCTTATAGGTTTTTGGTATAAGAGAGAAACAGCTAACAATGCTGCAATTAAAGCGTTTATTGTTAATCGAATTGGAGATTTTGGTTTAGCAGTTGGAATATTCTTAATCTTTTTTTACTTTGGTACCATCAATTTTAAAGAAGTTTTCGAACTAGCTCCTCAATATTTAGATGTTAAATTATCATTTATTGGATTTGAGGCTAACCTCGTAACTTTGATTTGCTTATTTTTATTTATTGGAGCTATGGGAAAATCCGCACAATTTTTCTTACACACATGGCTTCCAGATGCAATGGAAGGCCCAACGCCAGTTTCAGCTTTAATTCATGCAGCCACTATGGTCACTGCAGGAGTTTTTTTAGTCGTGAGATGTTCATCATTATTTGAATATTCTCAAACATCGTTAAATTTGATTGCAATAATTGGGATGACCACAGCAGTATTTGCTGCTTCCGTTGCTTTAGTTCAAAACGATATTAAAAAGATAGTTGCTTATTCAACTTGTAGTCAATTAGGTTATATGTTTTTTGCAGCTGGTATTGGAGCCTATCATGTAGCAATGTTTCACTTATTTACACACGCATTTTTTAAAGCACTGTTATTTTTAGGTGCTGGTTCAGTTATACATGCTTTTAAAGATGAGCAAGATATAAGAAAAATGGGAGGCATAAGAAAAAAACTACCTTTTACTTACTTCTACATGTTAATTGGAACACTAGCATTAACAGGATTTCCATTTTTATCGGGATTTTACTCAAAAGATGCAATAATTGAATTTGCTTATTTAAGTAATACACTTTTAGGAAATTATGCAACTATCGTTGGAATTTCTACTGCTTTTTTAACAGCTATCTATTCCTGGAGGTTGTTTTTTAAAACTTTTCACGGAACTTATAACAACAAGTTGATCCCATTAAATGAAACACATGAGTCCCCGAAAGTGATGTTATTGCCATTATTTTTTTTATCAATTGGAGCAATTTTTAGTGGATTTATTTTTAAAGAAACTTTAATTGGCCACCATAGTAATGAATTCTGGCAGTCCTCAATATTTTTTCTAAATGAAATTAAACATGATAATGTTCCTCTTTGGTTTCTTTTAATCACTCCTGCTTTAGTAACTTTGGCCATTCCAATATCATTTTATTATTTTATTTTAAATACAAAAATTCTCGAAAGTTTTAAAAATACAAATTTACCTTTGTATAAATTCTTATTAAACAAGTGGTATTTTGATGAACTTTATAATTCAATTTTTGTAAAACCAGTTAAAAAAGTTGGTTCCCTTTTTTGGAAAAGGGGAGATATAGGGATAATAGATAGATTCGGTCCAGACGGGATTTCTAAATTAATTAAAATTGTTTCAAGCAAAGCTGGTAAGTTTCAGACTGGTTTTATTTATGACTATGCTTTTGTAATGTTAATCGGTTTGTCAATTTTACTTACTTATTTAATTTTAAATTAAAAATGAATTTTCCAATATTATCTACATTAATTTTTTTACCTTTCTTAAGCTCTTTATTTATTATTTTATTTAAGTATCAAAAAAATAGTTATAGCCCTATTTATATTTCTCTTTTTGGAAGCGTTGCAACCTTTTTACTTTCTTTATTTCTTTGGTACTCTTTAGACCAAAGCACAGCAAATTTTCAATTTATAGAGGAAAAATCTTGGATAAATGATTTCATTAAATTTAAGTTAGGCGTCGATGGAATATCTATTCTCTTTATTGTATTAACAACTTTTATAACTCCAATTTGCATTATCTCATGTATTAATAGCGTCAAAGATAGAATGAAAGAGTTTTTAATTGCTATTTTGGTTCTAGAAACATTTATAATAGGTGTCTTTTGTTCGTTGGATCTAGTGATTTTTTATTTGTTTTTTGAAGCAGGATTGATCCCAATGTTTTTGATAATAGGAGTTTGGGGAGGACCCAAAAGAGTTTATTCTGCATTTAAATTTTTCCTTTTTACTCTATTAGGCTCAGTATTGATGCTAGTAGCAATAATTGCAATTTATTGGATAACAGGAACTACAGACATAACATCAATTTATGAAATAAAGATCCCCGATCAATACCAGAATTTATTATGGCTAGCTTTTTTTAGTTCATTTGCAGTGAAAACACCTATGTGGCCTTTTCATACGTGGTTACCAGATGCACACGTTGAAGCTCCAACTGCCGGTTCTGTAATATTAGCAGCAATTCTTTTAAAGATGGCAGGCTACGGCTTTTTAAGATTCTCAATACCGATGTTTCCTGTCGCCTCAGAGTTTTTTACTCCTTTAATTTATTCTTTAAGTATAATTGCAATTATTTACACTTCGCTTGTAGCATTAATGCAAGATGATATGAAAAAATTAATAGCATACTCATCTGTGGCTCATATGGGCTACGTTACTCTTGGAATATTTACCCTAACAAAACAAGGAGTAGAGGGCAGCATTTATCAAATGATCAGTCATGGGTTAATTTCCGCAGCATTATTTCTTTGTGTCGGTGTTGTTTATGACAGACTTAATTCTAGATTAATTAGTACTTACGGCGGATTAGTAAACTATTTACCAAAATATTCATTTTTATTTTTAGTTTTTGCTTTAGCTGCTCTTGGTCTTCCTGGCACCACTGGATTTCTTGGAGAATTTTTGATTTTAACTGGAGCTTTTCAAAAAAATTATTTTGTTGCGTTGTTAGCAACATTTGGCGTTGTTTTAGGCGCAGCTTACATTTTGTGGTTAACAAAAAGAGTAATATTCGGAGAGACACTAAATGAAGAAATAAAAAAATTAAGAGATACCAATAAATTAGAAATATTTATGTTAGTGACTCTTGCTTTTTGTGTGATCTTTTTTGGATTCTATCCAATGCCTTTAATTGAAACTCTAAATGTTTCTGTAGACAATTTAATAAACAATTATGAACAATCAATAGATAACATCAACTTGGTAAAAAATGATTAGCAATTTAAATATCATGCTACCAGAGGTATTTCTAACATTTTCAATCTTTGTAATTTTGATGTTAGGTGTTTTTATAAAAAAAAGTTTTAATTTAATTTTTAATTTATCATCAATTATATTGATTTTATGTATAATAATAATTTTAAACAGTTCTAGTGGTACTGAAAAAATATTTTTTGAAAGTTTCGTTAAAGATAATTTTTCTAGTTTTTTTAAAATTTTAATTCTTACTTCAACTTTATTCGTATTAAATTCTTCAAAAGTTTTTATAAGTGATAATAAGATTAATAAGTTTGAGTATCCAATTATTGTACTTATTTCAGTTTTAGGAATGTTTTTTATGGTGAGCTCAAATGATTTGATTTTATTTTACCTTGGTTTAGAATTACAATCTTTAGCTTTATATATCTTAGCGTCAATTGATAGAGATAATATCAGATCTTCAGAGTCTGGGCTTAAATATTTTGTGCTAAGCGCTTTATCATCCGGACTCTTGTTATATGGTTGTTCATTATTATACGGTTTTACTGGAACCACTAATTTTGAATTAATAGCTGAGCAGTTAAATAAAGAAAATACTGGCTCTATATTTGCAATGGTATTTATTTTGGTTGGTTTGGCATTTAAAGTGTCAGCAGTTCCATTTCATATGTGGACACCAGATGTATATGAAGGTGCGCCAACCTCAATTACTAGTTTCTTTGCTGTAGTTCCTAAAGTTACAGGTCTTGCTTTATTGATCAAATTTATGTTCATTCCGTTTGCAAATATTTTGCTGGAATGGCAAACCATAATAATTTTTATATCTATTGCTTCAATGATTTTAGGAGCTATGGCTGCGATAGTTCAAAAGAATATTAAAAGACTTTTAGCTTATAGTTCTATAGGCCATATTGGTTACGCATTAGCGGGAGTAGCAACTGGTGTAATATCAGGATATCAAAGCACGGTTATTTATATAACAATTTATATTGTGATGAATATAGGTGCATTTTCATGTTTATATTTAATGAAGAAAGATGGTCTTTACAAAGAAAATATTTCAGACTTGTCTGGAATTTCAAAGAAACACCCAATATTAGCAATTTCATTATTAATTATATTATTTTCACTAGCTGGAATTCCACCTTTAGGAGGTTTTTTCGCAAAATTTTATATTTTTACTTCAGTGGTAGAGCAAAAAATGTATGCTTTAGCAATTATTGGCTTATTAACAACTGTGATATCTGCTTTTTATTATTTAAAAGTAATTAAAACAATATATTTTGATGACAGCAATTTTGCGTTTGATCCTGTTAAAAACAAAGCCGCACAAGTAACTATTCTTTTAAGCTGCAGTATTCTAATAACTTTTTTCCTATACCCATCTTTTTTAAATAATGTTGTTAGTTCTTTATTTATTCAATGAAAATAAGATTAATAAAATTTAAAACAGTTAAAAGTACAAATGATATTGCACTCAAACTTATTAAACAAAAATTATCAAAGCCAACATTGATATTATCAGAGAAACAGACTAAAGGTAGAGGCACGATGGGCAAAAAATGGATATCCTCAAAAGGAAATTTATTTTTATCAATTCTTTTTTCAATAAATTCTAAAAAAATAAATTATAAACAATTTGCTTATTTAAATGCACATTTAATAAGAAAAATTTTATCTAAATTTACTATTAAAAAGATAAAAATTAAATGGCCTAATGATTTGCTTATAGACAGAAAAAAAGTTTGCGGGATTTTACAGGAATTGATCCAACATGAAGAAAAAAGTTTTTTAGTTGTCGGTGTAGGAATTAACACTTATTCTTCACCAAGTATTTCAAATTTTGAAACTTCTTCACTTCAAAGTTATACTAAAAAAAAAATAAATAATAAGCGCATTTTGATGGATATCAAAAAAACTTATGAAATGTTTGTTAAAGATTTAGATAAATATAAATTTTTATATTTAAAAAGAAAATACAAATGAATTATTTAGTAGGAGACATAGGCAATACGTTTATTAAAATATCTATTTTGAATAATAGATTTAATATAAAAAAAACATATAATTTAGAAACAGCTAAAATTTATCAAAAAAAATTTAGAAATAAATTTTTAAAAAAAATCAGCAAGAACGATGTTAATAAAAGAGTTATACTCTCAAGTGTAGTTCCAAGAGCTTTTACTGCAATAAAAGAAAATTTATCAAAAAAAAAATTTTATGTTTCTGAAATTAAAGAAATAAATTTAAAAAATATCGTTAAGATTAAAGTAAAAAAATATAATCAATTAGGTTCTGACAGAATATCTAATGCTATAGGAGCCCTTAACTATAACAATAGTATAATTATTGATTTTGGAACGGCTACAACATTCGATGTAGTTATAAATGGGGCTTATGAGGGAGGAGTTATATCTCCTGGAGTCAACTTGTCTATTTTGAATTTAAACAAATCTACTGCTTTGCTGCCTATACTTAAATTAAAAAATACAAAAAAAATTTATGGAAAAAATACTCAAGAAGCTCTAAATGCTGGTTTTTTATGGGGTTACCAGGGCCTAATTAATAATATAATAAAAAAGATATCTTCAAAAACTAAACTAAATTTTAAAATTATATTAACTGGTGGATACGCTAAATTATTTAAGAAATATATTAAAGGAAAAATTACAATTGATCAAAATATAACAATTAAAGGTGTCGCCAAAATTTTAAAAAAAATTATATGAAAAAAAATGAATTAATATTTTGCCCGTTAGGTGGCTCTGGAGAAATAGGCATGAATATGAATCTTTATGCTTATGGCACTGAAACAAATCAAAAATGGATAGTTGTAGATATGGGAGTAACTTTTGCAGACGACTCCTTGCCGGGAATAGATTTAATTTTACCAGATGCAGGATTTATAATCGACAAGAAAGATGATTTGTTAGGTATAGTGTTAACTCATGCTCATGAAGATCACATTGGATCAGTTGCTCATATTTGGCCTCAATTAAAATGTAAAATATACGCCACACCTTTTACAGCAGCGTTAATACAAGAAAAATTTAAAGAAAAAAAAATTGATATTACAAAATTTTTAAATGTTGTTCCTTTAAACTCTAAAATTAAACTTGGTGATTTTGATATTGATTTTGTAAATTTAACTCACTCAATTTTAGAACCAAATGGATTAAGTATTACAACACCATTAGGTACTATCTTACATACGGGTGACTGGAAAATAGATCCAAATCCTTTGATTGGAAGAAATATTGATCAACTTAAATTAAAAAAAATTGGTGAAAAAGGTGTTTCAGTTATGATCTGCGACTCTACAAATGTTTTCAGCCCAGGTCGTGCCGGTTCCGAGGCAGATGTAAGAGAAAGTTTACTAAAAATAATGGAAGTTAAGTCTAAAAGGATTTTAGTTACTTCCTTTGCATCAAACGTTGCTAGAATGGAATCAATTTTTTATTGTGCAAAAAAAACTGGTAGATCAATATCTTTAGTCGGTCGTTCTATGCAACGCATATATAAAGCCGCAAAAAAATGTGGCTATCTTGGAAATCTTATTGCACCGATAGAGCCAAAAAATGCAAAAAACATATCTAAAAATAAAATTTTATATTTAGCTACCGGAAGCCAGGGAGAGCCGATGGGGGCAATGAATAGAATTATTAATGGTGTTCATCCTGAAGTTTTTATAGAAGAAGGTGACTGTGTTATATTTTCATCAAAAATCATTCCAGGAAATGAAAAGAAACTTTACCAATTACAGAATTTAATAGTCAGAAACAAAATTGAAATCATAACTGAAGAAAATGCATTTGTTCATGTTTCAGGTCATCCAAATAGAGACGATCTTAAAGATATGTATAAATGGGTAAAACCTAGATGTATCATTCCTGTTCATGGTGAGCATAGGCATATGAAAGAACATGTGGCATTTGCAAAAGAAATGCAGGTTCCTAAAACCCTGTTAATAGAAAATGGCGATATCATCAAATTACTTCCTGGTGATAAGCCTAAAATCATTGATAAAGCTCCTACAGGTAGATTATATTTGGATGGCAATCTTGGAGTGGATGCAGACTCTAAATCAATAAAAGATAGAAAGAACTTATCTTTAAATGGATATCTAGAAATTACTTTAATTGTTTTAAATAATGGAAAAATAAAGAAACCTGTTATTTCGTTAAAAGGAATTCCTGAAAGTGATAACTTAGAAAACTATATATTCGATATGGAGGATGAAATCTTTAATATTTGCAAGACATTTTCTTTAGAAAACAAAAAACAAGAAAAAAATTTAATTGATGCAATTAAACAGAATTGTAGAAGAATAGTTAGAGATAAAACAGGTAAAAAACCGTACACAAACATAAATATAGCTAGGATTTGATGGGTATTACTGGATCAATAATAATCTATGTTATGATTTGGTGGGTAGTCTTTTTTTCTGTTTTACCTATAGGCATACAATCTAAGAAAGAAATTTTTAAAGATAGAATTGAGGGATTTGATCCAGGTGCTCCAAATAACCCAAAAATAGGTAAAAAATTTTTGGTTACAACTATAATTACATCATTACTATTTATTATGATATATTACTTAGTAAATAATGATTTCTTAAATTTAAGGAATTTTTTACAATAATGTATTTATCAAAGCTATTTATACCAATTACAAAAGATCTACCATCCGAGGCAAAAATAAAGTCCCATCAATTAATGTTAAGAGCTGGAATGATTAGGCAATCTTCAGCAGGAATTTATTCTTGGTTACCATTAGGCTTTAAAGTT
>MDSV01023549.1_pt1 | contig 16459 bp, 9 predicted proteins | sample 810851 | NCBI WGS metagenome assembly MDSV01 (sample SAMN05326640, study PRJNA326480) | marine metagenome | isolation source: seawater | place: Atlantic Ocean: North East | collected 2012 | reverse complement strand
CAAGCTGCTCTGCGTCTCCGCGAAGGTCCCGGAGGTGGTCAGGCACGCGAAAGCCGCGCTGGCGCGCGGGCAGTGCGTCGTCGTCGGCATGCAGACCACGGGCGAGAGCGCGGAGGCGTGCGAGGCGGAGAACAAGCCGTTCGAAAGGTTCGCGGATCCTACGCGGCCCGTTCCCGAGTTCGTCAGCACCACCCGCGCGATGCTCAGCGCGTTCGTCGAGGCGCACTTCCCGACGCACGTCGTCGACGTCGCGGCGCGCGCGGCGGCGAACGGATCGGAACAAGGGTTCGCGAACGGCGTCGCGACGTTCGACGCGAAAGTAAAAGAAAGCGGCGTCTCCAGCCGGGGCGTGCCTCTTCGTCCGCACCCGGAGTGCGTCGAGGCGAAGGGCATCCTGCTGGACCTGATCGACGGACTAGACCTGCCTCCCAACGCGCTGGACGAGCTCATCGACGAGCTCGGCGGGCCGACCGCGGTGGCCGAGATGACGGGCCGCCGATGGCGCGTCGTGCGGCGCGGGGGGCGTTTGAGGCGCGAGCCGCGCGCGGGAAACGACCCGAGTTCCGACGCGGCGGACGGCGTGAACATCGCGGAGAAGCGCGCGTTTCAGAGCGGCGAGAAGCTGGTGGCGGTCATCTCCGACGCGGCAAGCACGGGCATATCGCTGCACGCGCGCGTCGGCGAGGGGAACGACCGCAGGCGCGTGCACATCACGATCGAGCTGCCTTGGTCCGCGGACAAGGCGATTCAGCAGCTCGGGCGGACGCATCGCTCGAACCAAACCTCGGGGCCGTCGTACGTGATGGTCAGCACCAACCTGGGCGGCGAGCGGAGGTTCGCCGCCGCCGTGGCGCGGCGGCTGCAGAGCCTCGGCGCGCTGACGCGGGGGGACCGCCGCGCCGCCACCGGCATCGACCTGTCCGAAGGCCATCTGGACTCGCCGCTGGGAAGACAGGCGCTGAAGAAGATGTACGACGCGCTCGTGCTGCGGGGCGCCGGTACACGAGGCCTCGCGAACGGCGTGCCGCTCGAGGACGTGCTCGCGCACCTGCCGACGCCGACAGATCCCGCCGCGGCGGATCCCGCCGCGGCGGCGTCGCGGGCGCCGGACGCCGAGCGACCGGCGCCGGAGCCGGACGCGTCCGAGTACCTCTTCGCCGAGGCGTCCGCGCCGGGCGCGGGCGTGGCGGCGCTGCACGACGAGCTCCGCGCGTGTGTGGTTTCCCTGGGCGTGCAGGTGGGCTTGACCCCGGTCGGTCTGACGGACCAGCAGCGCGCGACGCTGGCGGAGACGGGCGCGGGCGCGCGCGACGCCGCGGACGTCCGCCGGTTCCTGAACCGCGCGCTGGGTTTGCCGACGCGCGCGCAGAACCTGCTGTTCGGGTACTTCCTGGAGACGCTCAAAGCGGAGACGCGCGCGGCGAAGGCGGAGGGCCGGTTCACGGAGGGCGTCTCGGACCTGAGCGGGTCCGAGGTGGTGATCGAGTCCACGGAGGTTCTGGTGCGCGACCCGTTCGGCTCGGCGGGGGCGGAGCTGCGCAAAACCGTGGTGGCCATCGACCGCGGCGTCGGGTACGCCGAGGCGCGCGGCGCGTTGAGAAGGCACGCGAAACTTTTCGGCGGCTTGCGTCCGCGCGATGGGTTCTACCGCATGCGCCGCGAGATGTACGGGCGCCCGCAGGTGATCCTCGCGCTCACCAAGCCGGGCTCGAGGAACACGTTCGCGGTGACCCGGCCGAACACCGGCGCCTCGTTCTTCGAGATGGAGCTCGAGGACTTGGACGCGAAGTACGCCAAGGTGGAGATCGCGGAGACGGCGACGGAGGACGAGACAATCGGCGACGAAGAATCGACGGAGGACGAGACCGCGCGTCAGTTACGGCTCGCGTGGACGGAGACGTTCGAACTGACCGAGGTCGGGTGCATGCACGGCAGCGCGTGCGCCAGCGAGACGTGCCGGATCGGGACGCGCAAGGTGCGGTGCTGCATCGTCTCCGGCGCCGTGGTGCCCAGCTGGGGCGTGCTGGAAAAAGTGCTCGAGAGGCACGCCGAGCGGTTCCCCCGGAGCGACCGGGGCATGCGCGCGGCTCGCGTCGTCGCGGAGGACGGCACGAAGGTGGTCGGCATCCGCTACCCGGAGGAGCTGCTGGAGGAGGTGCGCGACAAGCTCGTGCGGGAGTGGGCCGCGCGGGACGACGCGGAGCGCCGGAGGGACTCGGGGGACGCCGACGGCGACCTCGGCGGGTCCCGCCTCGGCCTCGGCGCCGACGCCGTGACCCCGGTGGACGCGCGGTGCGCGCGGCGCGCGGCGACGGCGCCCAAGACCATGCGGTCGTTCTTCCAGACCGGAACGCACGCGCCCGAGTTCGAGATCGGTGACGAACGCGGCGTGACGCCCGAGCCGGAGGCCCGGAAGCGCGCGAAGGTTGAGGATTCGCGAACGAGTCTCGCGCCTTCTCGAAAAGGCTTCTTCGCGCCGAAGGCGAGGCAACGGCAGACGTGTCCCATCTGCCAGCACGTGTTCCCCGCGAGCTCGCTCAACACGGACGTCAACGCGCACGTCGACAGGTGCGTCGAGCGCGCGGGAAGCTGACCTTCGGACGACAAAAAATTCTTTCGCCGCGGAGACGCGGCGCGGTGACGGCTAAAAAGCGCAGTCGAAAAAAAAATCATATTAGCGGAGTCGGTTTCATTTGATTCAGCTCTCCGCATCGCGAGTCGCCGCGGCCGTGGCCGCGCTTCTCCTACTTCTTCTCGCCGTGGCCGTGCCCGTGGCCGTGGTCCTCCTTGCACTCCGTCTTGCCCCCGTCGTGCGAGTGGCCGTGTCCGTGGCTCTCCTCTTTCTTCTCGCCGTGGCCGTGGCCGTGGCCGTGGCCGTGGTCCTCCTTGCACTCCGTCTTGCCCCCGTCGTGCGAGTGGCCGTGCGCATCTTGGCTGTGGTCCGCGGTGCACGCCACTCCCCCGTGCGAGTGCGTGTGCGGCGCGGCGTCGGCGGCGGGCACGGGCGCTTTCTCGAACTTCACCTCCGTGACGTCCCCCGTGGTGTCCGAGATCTTGGGCGTCAGCACGTACTCGTTCACCTTCTCGCCCGCGGGCTTCTCCAGGACGATGGACACCGCGGCGCCGCTCCTGATGTCCACGGAGAGCATGTTCCCGGGTGTGCCGTTGATCTTCACCGACGCCGCGAACGACGTCGCGCCGATGGAGACGTGCGTCGTGCCCTTGGGCACGACGACGTCGTACGCCGTCACGGCGCCGTCGAACGCGGGCTCGAGCGTCGCGGGCGCCTTCTTGAACCCCGCGCTCGCCTTGAAGTTGACCTCGGCTCCCTCCTCGAGTGGGAGCTGCGCGTCGACGGACAGGAAGTTGATCACGGCGGCCATGGTGTCGACGGAGGCGAGGCGAAGAGTGAACGGCCGGCCAATGTCTGCGCTTCATCAGATCGTAAGGCACGCGCCAAAAAGCTCAGGCACGCGCCCGTCGGCCGTCGCCGGTCAAGGAAAATTTCCACGGAGTTTCGCCATTCGCCTTCAAGCTCGCCACCCAAATTTCGCGGATTTCACTTTTTTCAGACTGTCTTGACATTAAGCGCGCCGCCGAAAATTTTATCTCACGCTGCCACGCAATCTCCGCAAGCAAGCATATCTTCCGCCACTCACCGGCAGGCTTTCCAATCGACTTCGCGCCGACCTCTCGACGACCATGCCGCTCGACGTCTCCCCCACCGCCACCGCGGACATCCGCATGGGCGTCGGCCCCGCGGGCCGCGCGCCCGAGACCGTCATGCAGGTGCGCGCACGCTCCCTCGGAAGCCATTCCGATCCAATTTCCCGATCCCGATCTGACTCGACAACCGGGCGAAAGAACCAACAACGCGCTTCCGCAGCGCGGACCGAGCCCACGACGCGTCGCGCCGGGATATTAGGTCTTTCACGTCGTCTCGTCGATGGTCGATGCGTATTGGCGCGCGAGAGACTTCGGCGTGGACGCCCAACGCGCGACGCCCGCGATTCGGAGAGTCGAGCGCGCGCCCGTGATCGTCGCATTCGCGAGACGCGCAAGTCTCGCGATCGGGACTCACCCATCCTTCCCCCTCGCGCCTCGCAGGTCTTCAAGAAGTGCTCCGAGCACAAGCTCGCCAACACGTTGGCCCTTAAAGGTGTGTGTCGCGCACACCCCATCGCCCCGCCTCCTCGCGTCGCGCGCGCGTCACCGCACCTCGTCGCGGACCGTCGTCTCCGGGCGCCGGCTGCGTGTCCCTCTCCGCTCGGGCCGGAAGACGAGCCCGTGTCTCGTTCGTTTCCCTCTCGACGCTAATTCAATTTGTCTTCGCTCGGCGACTGACGTCCCTGCCCGCGCTCTCGAAACCCGCGTTTTCGCGCCGATCCAGCTTGCGACGGCACGACGTGGACGTGGAAGGAGTACTACGACGACACTCTGAAGACGGCCAAGTCGTTCATGGCGCTCGGCGTCGGGCGCTTCGAGTCGGTGTCCATCCTCGGGTTCAACTCGCCGGAGTGGCTTCTGTCCAACAACGGCGCCATCGCGGCGGGCGGGTTCGCCGCCGGCATCTACACCACCAACGAGCCACCCGCGTGCAAGTACATCGTGGACCACTGCAACGCGCGCGTCGTCGTCGTGGAGGGCCAGAAGCAGCTCGACAAGATCCTCGCCATCCGCGCCGAGCTCCCGAAGCTGAAGGCGATCGTTGTGTACGGCGGCGACTTCGACAAGTCCGCCAACGACGGCGTCGGCCCGGGCACCGCCAAGGTGTACGGCTGGAAGGAGTTCATGACCCTCGGTGAAGAGGTGTCCGACGATGAGCTGAAGGCGCGCATCGACGACCAGAAGCCCGGGCACTGCTGCACGCTCATCTACACCTCCGGCACCACCGGCAACCCCAAGGCGGTGATGATCTCGCACGACAACGTCACCTGGACCACCAAGGCCAACTTGGATCATCAGCCCGCCATCACGTCCGGTCCGCTGCGCGTGGTTTCCTACCTCCCCCTGTCGCACATCGCCGCGCAGATCGTGGACATCCACTCGCCCATGGGCGGGCTGCTGCTGGGGCTCCCGGCGGAGGTGCACTTCGCCCGCCCAGACGCCCTGAAGGGCACGCTCAAGCAGACGCTCATCGCCGCGAAGCCCACGGTGTTCTTCGCCGTGCCGCGCGTCTGGGAGAAGTTCGCGGAGGCGATGCAGGAGGCGGGCAAAAGCGTCACCGGCCTCAAGGCGCGCATCAAAGAGTGGGCCAAGAGCCTGGGCCGCCAGATGCACGACGCCGCGCAGGTTGGCTCGAAGCGCTCCAACCCGGTGTTCGGATTCGTGGCGAGAAAGTTGCTCAGCAAGGCGAAGGCGGCGATCGGGCTGCAGGAGTGCCGCGTGTTCCTCTCCGGCGCGGCGCCCATCACGATGGACACGCTCAAGTACTTCGGCTCGCTCACGATCAACATCGTCGAGGTGTACGGCATGTCCGAGAACACGGGGCCGCAGACGTGCGGCCAGCCGAAGTACTTCAAGGCGGGCACGTGCGGCATGTGCCTGCCCGGCGTGGAGATCAAGATCGACCACGACCCGAGCCGCGACAAGCCCGGCGAGGGCGAGGTGTGCTTCCGCGGGCGCCACGTCATGATGGGCTACATGCACAACGCGGAGAAGACGGCGGAGACGATCGACGCGGACGGTTGGCTGCACTCCGGCGACGTCGGCCGCGTGGACGACAAGACCGGGCTGCTCGGGATCACCGGGCGCATCAAGGAGCTCATCATCACCGCCGGCGGCGAGAACATCGCGCCCGTCCCGATCGAGGACCGCCTCAAGTCCCTGATGCCGGGCATCTCCAACGTGATGATGATCGGCGACAAGCGCAAGTACAACACCTGCCTGATCACGCTGCGTCAGGAGCAGGACCCGAACACCGACGGCGGCTTTCTGGACGCGCTCTTCGGCAACTCCAAGGAGGTTTCGGCGGCGTCCACGACGGTGACCGCCGCCAAGAAGGATTCGGCTTGGACGGCGTACATCCAGAAGGCCATCGACACGTACAACAAGGAGGCGGTGTCCAACGCGCAGAAGATTCAGAAGTTCGCCATCCTGGACTGCGACTTCTCCGTGCCGGGCAACGAGCTCACCTCCACGCAGAAGCTCAAGCGCAACGTTGTCACCGAGAAGTACAAGGCGGTGATCGACGGCATGTACTGAGTTTTCGTCGGACTTAGCGCCGAGCGTCGGTCGCGGAACGAGGAACGAGACGCGTTTGTGGGTAGACATTAACATCTTGTCCACGTCGCGACGAACGAACGAACGAACGAGCGAGCGAGCGAAGACTCTCCGGTGTCGTCACGAGACGACGCAGCATCCCGTCTGGGGGGGACCCGGCGTCGGACCACCCGGCGTCGGAGCGCGCGCGCCGTTTCCGTTTTTTTCTCTCCCTCGCGCGTTCGCTTTCTCCGCGAAGAGCGTCTCCGCGACGGCGCTCGACGCGTCCAGCGCGTCGCGCAGAGACACGGGTCGGCGGATCGCTTTCCCGAGATCTTGTCCCGAGTTCTCTTTTCCCCGGCGAACGTCCTCGGCGCCGAACGCGAACGGCGTCTCGACGACGTCGGCGGCGTTGGCGTCCGGCGAGTCGATCACGACGAGCAGCTTCGCGCCGCGCGGAAGGGGCTCGACCAAACGCGCGTGCAGCTCCTCGCGCGTGATCGCGCCCGCATCCTCGAAGTCGCACGGAAGAAGCGCGACTCGGTGTTTCGCGTCGACGGCGCCTCGCGCGTCTCGCGCGACGCCTTTTCGGTGGAACGCCTCCCCCGCCGCGCGCGCGCGCGAACGGTCGGTTCGACCCGAGAAGTGAAACGCCAGCGAGTCTCCCGGCTGGGCCTTTCGCGTGAGCCACTTCATGGCGCCCAGGATGTTCGCCTTCGTGGGCTGGCCGTCCCGGTGTCCGTCGTCCACCAGGACGCGCGCGCCGTCGGGGTCGTCGAACCCGCGCGGCGCGAGCGTCTCCAGCATCCAGCGGCAATCGTCCTCGCGACGTCGCAGTCGTTCGGAACGACGTCGCTCGCCGCCTTTCTCGAGTGAGGAGGCGTAGTTCACGCCCACGAACACCGCTCGGCGCGCGCCGTGCTCGCTGAGGGGGTGGACGACGCGCACCGCGTCGCTCGCCGGGTCCAGCGGGCGGGAAGACCCGAGGTGGGGTGTTCGCAGGCTCCCGAGATCGCGAAGCGCGTCCGCCATGACGCACAGCGCGTCCGCCCACGTGCCCGGCGCGTCGTCGCCGCCGAGCTCGTACCGGGACGATGCCGCGCTCGGTCGCGTCGAGGCGGTGACGTGTCGGTCGCTCGCCGCGGGGAAGCACGCCTGGAGCGCTCGCGCCACGGCGTGCGTCCCGACGCCCCCGTCCCTGCGGGCCTCGGCCGTCTCCGCGGCGCGAGCCTCGCGGCGCGCCGCGGCCGCGTCCTCGGGGTTTGACCCGCGCGGGAGCGGAGCCGGGACGGGCGGCCGCGTCGCCAGGAAGATCACATCCCCGCCGCCGCGCATATCGCCCCTCGGCTCGCGCCGTGTCGCCGTGAGCGTCGCCGCGCAGATGTGCGTCGCCGCGAAACGGCGCTTCAATATATGACGGCGAAAGCGCCCGGAGAGTTTCGACGCGTTCGCGCGTTTCGACGCTTCGCGACGCGAACGAACCGTGGACGAATAGACGCGCCTGGTATGACATCACACTGTCAAGAACCGCGAGAGCGAAACACCCACGCGAACGATGCGCGTCGCGTCTCATCTCTCGTCGTCTCTCTCTTCTTTCTCGTCGCGTCGCCGTCTACGCGGTACCCTTCTTGACGTAGCGCGGCGGCAATCCCGGCATGAGCGGCGGGAGCACCTCCATGTCTTCCATGCCGTTCCCGGGCCCCGCGGCGTCCGAGCCGTCGGACACGAGCTCGACCTCCACCTGCCCTTCCGCCACCTCCGTGATCCCGCACGTCACGCCCGGCCCGAAGAACCCCTGGATCTTCTCGCGGCGGTCGGTCCATTCCTCCAGCGTCATCTTGGGCGCGTCGAACTTTAACACCAGCGCGTAGCGGTCCACGATGACCATCTCCGCCAGTCCGACGAGCGTGGGCGCTTGGTTCTTGCGTAAGCCGCCGGGGCGGTTGTACCGGAAGATGATCGCCAGCGCCTCCTCCAGGTGCTGCTCGTCGCCGTAGCGGTAGCGCGTGACGTCGTTGCGCACCTGCGTGAGGATGCCGGTGCTCTGCGTCTCGCGAAGCGCCAGCGCGTCTTCGTACGTCACGAGCTCCAGCGGGTCGAGCTGCGCGTACTTCAGCGCGAAGCCGATGAGGGAGATGATGAAGCCGTAGATGAGCAGCAAGGAGGAGACGGATCCGCCGGGGATGAAGTTGAAGAAGGAGAAGAACCCGTACACGAGCAAAGGCAAGCCGACGGATAAGCCGATCGTGCCGAAAGACGTCGTCGCGAGGTTGAACCCCTCGTCCTTGCTCAACGTGCGCGTGCAGCTCGAGCGCGGGAGCTTGGGCACCACCGCGGAGGACACGAGGTCGGGGTTGACGCCCTTGGTGTCCGCGGTCGCGAGCTCGGCGGCCTCGTCGATGGCGTCGCCGCGCACCACGAGCCCGCCGCGCGGCCGCGCCGCGCCGGGCGACCGGCGGGCGAGCGAGAGCGAACCGCCGGGCGCGAGCGCGCGGGGCGCGCGGAGCGCGGCGGCGCGGCGCGCGGGGGGCGCGCCCGCGGCGGCGCGGACGGCCACCGCGGGGAGACGGACGACAGAGATGGAGGACATGTCCGAGACGCGGCGCGTGTCGAGAGTGCGCGCCTGAGGCGGGATCGGGCGCGTCTTCCCTCGCGCTCCGGTTGCTCGACACGTGCCGCACGATTTCGCGCTTTTCGGCGAATCGACGTCACCGTTTCGTTTCCGCACGCGCGAGCAGTCTTCAAAAAAAACCCACGCGCTTTCGTGCCAAGCTGGAGCCACCTGGCTGGATCATCCGAAATCGACGGCGATGGATGTCGTCCGGACCGGTTTGGAACGCGCCGATCGCGCGATCGCGCGCCGCGGCAGACCGACGAGCACTCGACCGACAGTCCGCACCCCCCGAGACCATGTCCGCTATCGCCTCCGCGTTCAAGACCATCGCGCACGCCGCCAAGCCCGCGCTCGCGGCGAGGCAGTTCACGCGCGCCAGCCCCGCGCTCCGCGCGCCCGCGTTCAAGGCGCGCGGCTTCTCCATCGCCACCCCCGCGCTCGCTAAGTACGGCGTCGAGAAGAAGGGAGAGTACCCCTCGATGGAGTTCCGCATCTTCTTCAACGAGGACGGCAAGCCCGTGTCCCCCTGGCACGGCGTCCCCCTGCACAACGCCGACGGCACGTGCAACTTCATCTGCGAGATCCCCAAGGAGACCAAGGCCAAGATGGAGGTGGCGACGGACGAGGAGCTCACGCCAATCAAGCAGGACACCAAGAAGGGCAAGCTGCGCGATTACCCGTACAACATCAACTGGAACTACGGCATGCTCCCGCAGACCTGGGAGGACCCCGGCCACGAGCACCCCGAGATGAAGGTCATGGGTGACAACGACCCCGTGGACGTCGTCGAGATCGGCTCCGCCGCCCTGGAGATGGGCTCCGTGACCCCGGTCAAGCCGGTGGGCGTGTACGCGATGATTGACGACGGCGAGCTCGACTGGAAGGTGATCGCCATCTCCGCCGACGACCCCAAGGCGTCGGAGGTGAACGACGTGGCGGACGTGGAGAAGCACTTCCCCGGTGAGCTGGAGAAGATCCGCGTCTGGTTCCGCGACTACAAGACTCCCGACGGGAAGCCCCAGAACGCGTTCGGCCTGGACGACAAGTGCATGGACAAGGCGTACACGATGGCGGTGATCGAGGAGACGGCTGGGTTCTACGACAAGCTCGTCTCGGGCGAGCGCGAAAACGACAAGGGCCTGAGCCTGAAGTGAAGCGCTTTGAAAGCGACGAACAGGCGATGCTTTCTTTAAACGACGACGGCGCGTGCGTGAGGGTGGAAGGCACGAAAACCACACGAGGTTCAACTTATGAAGAGCGATGACGTCAGGACACACGAAAGTCGGCTTTCGCGCGCGAACGTCGCGCGACGCGACGTTCGTCGTCTCTCGTCGTCTCAGCGTTTGTTTTTCCGCCGCGGCGGCGCGAACGCCGCTCCCTCGATCCCCGGGCGCGATCCGCCGCCGACGCCCCAGTCTTCTTTTCTCGACTTTCGCGGCGAACTCGCCGCGGCGAACTCGCCGTAGCGCTTCTTGTCCTTCGCGGGCATGTTCTGCCCGCAGTTGGCGCCAGAGAAGCCCGCGAACCGACGCGGCGGGGGCTTCCGCGCCGCGCCGCGCTCGCCGCCGTTTCGCCGCGAAATCTCGCCGTCGCGCGCCGCCGCCATCAGCTTTTCCCTCCGCGGGTCCCACTCGTCCAGCACGTGCAGGGGCAAGTCGTTCGGGTGGCTCGCCACGGCGTACCCGTCCACCATCGCGCGCGGGAGCTTGCGGTGCCACCGCAGCGCCTCCGTCTGGAACCCCTCGCCGAGCCCGCAGTACCAGAAGGAAGGGAACGGGCTCGTGCGCTCGCCGAGACGACCGACGTGCCCTTTCTTCTTTTTTTTCCGCTCCGCGTCCTCGTCCTCGCCGGCTTTCCCGCGCCGCCGCGACGACGCCAGCGCCTTGGGGGTCCAGTAGTAGTACCTCTTGCTCGGCGCGACGTAAAACGGGAGCGTCTGCTTTCTTCCTGAACCCGAACGCTTCACGTCGCGGATCTTCCCGTTTAGGGGTATCCGCTCTCGGTCGTGGATCTTCATCGCGTCACCAGACGACGCGGCGGGCGCCGCTTCCGCCGCGTCGCCGGCGTGCGTCGGCTCGGAATCGCCCGCTTCGGAATCGACCGCTTCTTTCGAAACGTTCTCGGCGCGGCCTTCCTTTTGTTTCGCCTCTTCCTTCGTCCGTTCGCGCCACGCGCGCCCGCGCGCGCCACCCGTGAGCAGCGCGTCCACGTAGTACGGCTTGTTCACCACGTACGACGGGAGCAGCAAGAAGTACGGCCGCGCGTGCTTCTCGAGGTTCTCCGCCGCGAACGTCAAACACTTTTCGACGTGGTCGGCGCTGTACGGCGGGTTGGTGATGAGCACGTCGTGCTCCGGGACGGCGTCTCGCGCGATGACGTCGTAGAAATCCTCGTTCTCGTTGATGACGTTCGCGAAGCCCAGCGTTTTGAACGACCGTTTCGTCCCGCCCGCGCAGTAGTACGGGTCGTAGATCACCAGCTCGCTCGGCCGCTTCCCGACGCGCTCGGCGATCTTCGCCAAAAAGTTCACCACGTTGGCGTGCGCCTCCGGGGACGTCTCGCAGTGGTCGTCGGGGTCCACCTCGAACGCGTGCGTCACGGACGCGGGGGGGGGCTCCATGCGCGCGCTCGCGGTGATCTGTTCGGAGGGCTCGAGCGTGTGTTCCGTCGCGTCGGGTTTCTCGCTCGCGTCTGGCGCCGTCTCGCGCCGCGGAAAGCGCCGCACCGTCTCGGCATCCGCGTCCCAGACCCCGACGCGCAGGTGCGTCCCGTCGCGCGCGCGCCGAGTGGACGAGTACACGTGTTTGCTGTCGCGGTCCACGAGCACGAGTTTGCCGTCCACGACGACGCCCTCGATGTTCAAAACGCCGTGGTGCGTCTTATCGGAAACATCTCGCGCAAAAGCCGCGTCGCGACTCGGTTTTTTTTTAGTGAAAACGTCCGCCTCGCCGTCCGAGCCGCGCTCGTCCGAGCCGCACTCGCGCTCGTCGTCCTCGCCGTCCGAGCCGCACTCGCGCGCGTCGTCGTCGACCGTTGACGAAAGCGCGTTTTCGGGCCTCGGGGGGAAGCGCGCCTTTTCCTCTCTGCGGCGGGCCTTCTGCGCCGCGCGCGCCGCCGCCTTCTTCGCGCGGAGGCGGGCAGCCTTGGATGTGCCGCCGCCTTTCGCGTCGGCGGGCGAAGACGGGGACGCGCCCGCGCTCGGCGGCGCCGCGGCCGGGACGGGATTAGGCTCCTCCGAGTCGGAGTCGAACCGGTCGAGGTCCGCGGCGTCGGCGCCCATCGCGACGAGCGCGAGACTCGGCGGCGCCCGCGAGAGTGGGCCGGGAGGGGGCGTCGTCGCGAAAAGAAGGCATGCACGTACGTTTTTCCCGAGGTCCTGAAGAGTCGGACTTTTCCATCGATTGTGGGAAGTCAGCTCGAGCGACGCTCGAGCCGAGATCGGGTCGCGCGAGCACGTGAGCGAGCACGAGCGGACAGTTCAAGTGTCATGACACACGCTCTTGTGGCCTCCCAGACGGTCCGCGTCGCCGCCGCGGCGCGCGGCACGCGCCGCGCGGTCCCGGCGCGCCGCCCGGCGACCGACGCCGTGAGGGCTTCCTCCCGCACCGTTGACGTCGCGGTATCGGCCCGCGCGACGAGAGCGGTCGGGGGGCTGGCGTCCGTCGCCGCCGTCGCGGCGGCGCCCGCGGCGCCCGCGCACGCCGCGGCCACGGAGCTCGCGCAGGTGAGACGATATCCCCGCTCCGTACCCGCACCCGGCGCGCACCGTGTGTCTCTTATCCGATGTCGCCTCCTCTCGCGCCACCTTTGCCTCTCGCGATCGCGCCTCGCGAACGCCCGTCGCTGACCCTCCTCACCTTCCCGCCGCGCGCGCATAGGTGGCGACCGACTCGCCTTTGGAGTCCGCGCGCCTGTTCGTGGCCATCGCCACGGTCGCGCTGATCCTGTTCCAGGGCCCGAAGGGCGACGGCGTCGTCAACTCGCTCAACGAGAACCGGGTGTTCGGGAGCGCGGGAGAAGCGAAGAACGCCGTGGACTACGTCACCGCGGGTCTCATCGGCGGGTTCATCGTCCTCAGCGCCGTTCTCGCCGCGCAGCAGTGAAAGATGAAGGCGTGACGTATCGTGTCTATGGCACGTGTTAGACACGCGCTTTTGTGTTTGTCTGTACGATATAGCGTAGCGTGTTCGTTGTCCCGCGTCCCGCGTCGAAAACGAACGTCTCGCTTAACGTCTCTCGTCTCACGCCTCGGGGTACTCGCACCCCTCGTGCGTCACCGCGCGCATCTCGGAGAGGTCGATTCCGAGCTCGCGAGCCGCCGCGCGAGCCTCCTCTATGACCTCGCGGGGCGGCGTGGGGTCCCGCGTGAGGATCCACAGCCCGGACCCGTTGACGCCCGCGAGTCGCGGGCGGCAGGTGTTCTTTTCCTTTCCCGGAACCGTCGGTGCGCCGCCGCTGACCACCGCCCAGTCGTATCCTCTCGGACCCTGGGGGTCGTCCTCGCCCCTCGGCGGGGAGGGCTTCACGGCGACGACCCAGTACGGGCCGTACAGCGCGCGCGGAGCGAAGCGCGGGCCCACCGCGAGTTTGCTCGGGTCGTCGGCGTCGGGAACGACTGCGCGCAGCCGCGCCGCGCGAGGGTTCGTTAACGGGCCGTCCACGCCCCCCTCGTTGGCGGTGTTGAGCACGGCGACGCGGGTCTTCGCTTCGTCCTCCCACGCGTACGCCGCGCGAACGCAGAACAAGCTGGACGCGGGCTGGTACCCGTTCGGCTGCTGCTCCTGCACGTACCACGGGTGCGACTCCACGTACGCCGCGAGGTCGAACGGCGAGGCGGTCGGGACGGCGGGGCAGCTCGCGGCGAGAGCGTCTTTCGCGGCGGTCGAGGAAAACGCGCGCCGGAACCACCCGGGGCTCGAGGGCTCGCCGGAGGCCGCGTCGCTCGCGTCCGCGCCGCGCAGGGCGCAGAGCGCGAGCGACAGGAGAGAAGCGCGCGCGAGCGCGCGCGAGGAAAGAAAGGGCATCGCGTCGGGGTCGGTTCTGGCGCGCGAGGCGTGTGCGCCGAAGACGTCGTGGCTGGTTCGCCTCGTCCCCTCGTCGAATCGTCGTCAGCTCCGAGATCCTGGCTCGGCCAATGAGAGGACCGCCCGCGAGCGTTTCGTGCGCCTCGTCTCGGCGGGCGCGCGCACACCATCACGCGCGCATCGTCGTCCGGCTGCGTCTTCGCGACGACACGCGCGATGCCCGCCACCGTCCTCGCGTCGCTCGGCGCCGCCGCGCGCCCCTGCGCGGCGAATCCCCGCCGCGCGCTTCCGCGTCGAACGACGTCCGGCCCGGGTCGTGCCGACTCGAGCGTGTTGGCGCGCGCGGCGTCCATCGCGACGGTGCCTCCCGCGCTGTCCAACCCCGAGGGCGGCAAGCGCCGCGCGGAGTTCTCCCGGCGCAGGGGCGCCGTGCCGTACAAGGACGGCGCGGAGGACCGCGACATCCTGGTGAACGACGCCGCGGCGCGGGCCATCAAGGACAACCGCGCGGAGCGGTTCGTGTCCCTCGTCGATCCCTCCAATCCCAAGCTGGAGAAGTTGCTCACGATCATGGAGGAGGGCTGGGACCGCGTCGGCGTGCGCGCGAAGAACGCGGGCCACCACACTCTGTGGCCGGAGGCGTTCGAGGCTGGCGCGGAGCTCCTGAGGGAGGCGTTCCCGGAGGAGTGCGACCCCGCGTTCGGGGGAGAGGTCCTGAGCGGCGTGGCTTTCGTCGGGGACGACCGCAAGGACCGAGCCATCGACTTCATGCAGCGCCGTCCGAAGACGGACTTCACCATGTCCAAGTACAACCCCCTCGGCCGGTTACATCGGGACCCGGACGCGATCGACTACAAGGAACCGGGGTGGATGGAAAACGCCATGCCGGGAAGCCACGGCGAGGACGGGTACTCGTACCGCTACTACAACGTGTGGCTGAGCCGCACGCCCATCGACCCGAGCGGCCAAACGTGGGAGAGCCCGCTGGTGTTGTTGCTCCCCCGCGACGGCGGCGCGCGCGAGTGGCGATACGACGTTCGCAAGCCCGAGGATAACGAGGACGCGAAGGAAGAGACCCCGGGTGAGATGCTCGCCAGGGTCGCTAAGAACCCCATCAGCGCCGCGCCCATCATCATGTCCGCGTTCTCCACGAAGAAGAAGAGCAAAGCGGACGCCTTCGAGTTCACCGACGCGAATTACATGAAACGCGGCTCGCCCGAGCTCGTCGCGCAGGACGAGCACGCGTGGATCGCGCACCCGTTCGTGATCTTCGACTCGTTCGACTTGTGGCACGGCGCGGCGAAGTGGGACGCGGACGAGAAGAGCGAGGTCATCAAGGGCTCCGCGGACGTCGCGCGCGCCAGGCAAGAAGCCGCCAAGGGCCGCGTCTCGATGGAGCTGCGCTTCCGCGCGCGGTGCAAGCCGAGCGCGAGACGAGACGAAAACGCCGAGTTCGAGTATTCGCCGCTCTCGTCGGCGTACCGCGGCGGCGCGTTCACGCCGGACACCGTGCGGCCGAGCGAGGGGACGTACGACCTTCGAAAGGGCACGGTGGTGTGATGAGACGATGGGGTGAAGCGTAGATACGATGCGATGACAGAGAGCGTTTGTTTCGCGTTTTCGACGCTCGCGCGACGCGGAATCCGACATCGGCGCGAATGACGAACGGAGTTCAACCGTCGCGTCGTTCTCGCAGCGCACAACAGCGCTCACAGCGGCGCGACTTTGTTCGAGCGCGGACCCCTTCGCCGCGTCGCGACGACGGCGGCGATGAGCTTGAGCGCCTCCATCTCCCCCCCGCGTCCGCCGCCGCACAGGCTCGGCAGGCGTTTCGCGAGATCGTTCACCATGTGCTTCGAGAGGCCTCCGCTCGGCGCTCTCGGCGCGCGGGAGTCCAACCGCCGGCCGCGCGCCGGGGACGGTCGGTTGGACACCGCCGCCGCCGCTTCCAGCGCGCCGGCGAGTTCGGGGTTGGCGCCGACGAGCGACGAGGCGGCGCGCACGGCGGCGTCTTCCGCGCGCGCGTGTCCGTTCTCGTCCTCCGAATACGCATCGGAAAACGCATCGGAAGCGTCTTTCGTCACTTCTTCACCGCTCTTTCCGAGGGGCAGGGGCGCGACCTTGTTCCTGCTCGACGACGCGGGTTTCAAAACCGCGTCGCGTTCGCGTTCCTTACGCAGCTCCATGCGCGTTTGTTTGCCTCTGTGCACGGCCTGGATCTTCAGCGCCGCAGATTCCATCTCGCGCTTCTCCTCGAGATCCTTTCGCGCCTGCTTGCCTCTGTGCACGGCCTGGATCTTCAGCGCCGCCGCAGCCTGCTCCTCACGTTCCTTACGCAGCTCCATGCGCGTTTGTTTGCCTCTGTGCACGGCCTGGATCTTCAGCGCCGCCGCAGCCTGCTCCTCGCGTTCCTTACGCAGCTCCATGCGCGTTTGTTTGCCTCTGTGCACAGCCTGGATCTTCAGCGCCGCCGCAGCCTGCTCCTCGCGTTCCTTACGCAGCTCCATGCGCGTTTGTTTGCCTCTGTGCACGGCCTGGATCTTCAGCGCCGCAGACTCCTGCTCACGCTTCTCCTGCAGCTCCTTGCGCGCCTGCTTGCCTCTGTGCACGGCCTGGATCT
>MDSV01149412.1_pt1 | contig 16461 bp, 25 predicted proteins | sample 810851 | NCBI WGS metagenome assembly MDSV01 (sample SAMN05326640, study PRJNA326480) | marine metagenome | isolation source: seawater | place: Atlantic Ocean: North East | collected 2012 | reverse complement strand
TTTAAACATGCATTTAAGGCTGCAATTTCTTTTGGAAAAGATGATTTAATCATTCCTAAAACTAAAGAAAAATTGGTCAATGATGCCAAGAAACAAATTGAAGATTATGAGGGTCAATATTCAGAAGGTCTTATAACAAGAGGTGAAAAATATAATAAAGTTGTTGACGTTTGGTCCAAGTGTACTGATTTGGTTGCAAACGAGATGATGAAAGAAATTTCATCAGCAACAAAAATAATGAAAAATGATAGAATAGAAACAAATTCAGTTTTCATGATGGCAAATTCTGGCGCAAGAGGATCTGCTGCTCAAATGAAACAATTAGCTGGAATGAGAGGATTGATTGCTAAACCTTCTGGAGAAATTATAGAAAATCCAATAGTTGCTAATTTTAAAGAAGGATTAACTGCATTAGAATATTTTAATTCTACTCATGGTGCGCGTAAAGGTTTAGCTGATACTGCCCTTAAGACAGCTAACTCAGGATATTTAACTAGAAGATTGTGCGATGTCGCTCAAGATATTTCTATAACAAAACATGACTGTGGATGTAAAACCAAAGATTCTCTTACACTTTCTGAAATTATTGAGGGAGGAAATATAATAGTAAGTTTATCAGACAGAGCTCTCGGTCGTACTGCTGCCGATGCAATCAAACATCCAATTACAGGAGAAGTTATTTTAAATAAAAAACAAATTATTGATGAAGAAGCATGTGAAAAAATTGATGCTGCTGGAGTAAAATCTATAAAAGTTCATTCAGTAATTACATGTATATCTAAATCTGGTGTTTGTGCACTTTGTTATGGTAGAGATCTATCCAGAGGTAAAATAGTGGCTGGTGGTGAAGCTATTGGAATGATAGCTGCGCAATCAATTGGTGAACCAGGCACTCAATTAACAATGAGAACCTTCCACGTTGGTGGTACAGCTCAAATAAAAGAAGAGTCTCAAGTAATAGCCCATTCTTCTGGAAAAATAAAAATTACAAATAGAAATGTTATTGAAGATTCTAAAAAAAATAAAATTATTATGGGAAGAAATACACAAGTTTCTATTGAAGACAACCATGAAAGACAGCTTGCTGTATATAAAGTTCCATATGGAGCAAAATTATTCTGTGATAATAATGAAGATGTAAAAAAAGGTAAAAAAATATGTGAATGGGATCCATATACATTACCTGTAATTGCTGAAAAAAGTGGTACAGCTAGCTTCATGGATTTGGTCGATGGAATTTCATTAGCTGAAACAACAGATGATGCTACTGGAATAGTTTCTAAATCTGTATTAGATTGGAGAGCACAATCAAAAAATACTGAATTAAAACCTAGAATAACTTTACGAGATTCTAAAGGTAATGTTGTTAAAAAAGCTGACGATAATGAAGCTAGATATTATTTAGTTCCAGACTCTATTTTATCAGTTTCTGATGGACAAGAAGTTACTGCAGGTGATGTATTAGCTCGTCTACCTAAAGAAACTTCGAAAACAAAAGATATTACTGGTGGACTACCAAGAGTTGCTGAGTTATTTGAAGCAAGAAGACCAAAAGATAGTGCAATTATTGCAGAAAATGATGGTGTAATTGATTTTGGAAAAGAATTAAGAGGTAAACAAAAAATTACTATTAATAAAACAGATGGCTCATCATCATCATATTTAATTCCAAAAGGTAAACATATAAATTTCAATCAAGGCGAAAGTATAAAAAAAGGAGAATACCTTTTAGATGGTAGCCCAGCGCCTCACGATATATTAAGAGTTTTAGGAATTGAATCTTTAACTGAATATTTTGTTAATGAAGTTCAAGACGTTTATAGATTACAAGGTGTAGTGATTAACGATAAACATATTGAAACAATATTAAGACAAATGTTAAAAAAAGTTGAAATTAAAACATCTGGTGACTCAAAATATTTACTTGGAGAGATAATTGATAAATTAGAGTTTGATGAAGAAAATGAAATGCTTAAAAAATCTAACAAAAAACCAGCTACTGCTGAACGAATTTTACTGGGTATTACAAAAGCTTCCCTTCAAACAAATTCATTTATATCAGCAGCTTCATTTCAAGAAACTACTAGAGTTCTTACTGACGCTGCAATTAAAGGAAAAACTGATAAACTTAACGGTCTAAAAGAAAACGTAATCGTTGGTAGACTTATACCTGCAGGCACTGGCGCATCAAAAGTTAAGTGGCAAAAAGTAGCAGATGAACGAGATAAAGCTTTATCAGCTCAATCGACCACGGATAGTAAAGAAAAACAGATTTCTCCTACTTAAATATTCCAAATTAACTAGTATATTTTACTTTTATCACACAATATAAAAAGTAATTAAGTGTTGATTTTTAATACTTAAATTAGTAATTTAGCGAAATTTTAATGGTTGGAAGTAAGGTGCTAATAACCTTAAACACTAACTGAAAAATATTAACAAGCGTCAATTAGATAGCGCATATTTTCAATCATAAAAATAAACAATGACAAAATTATGCCGACTATTAACCAATTAATTAAAAACTCTAGATCTAAACCAAAGATCAGAAGTAAAGTACCTGCTTTAAATAGATCGCCACAAAAAAGGGGTGTGTGCACAAAAGTATATACAACAACGCCAAAAAAACCAAACTCGGCTTTAAGGAAAGTAGCTAGAGTCAGACTATCAAACGGTCATGAAGTAACTTGTTACATTCCGGGAGAAGGTCATAATTTGCAAGAACACTCAGTTGTTTTAATTAGAGGTGGTCGAGTAAAAGATTTGCCTGGAGTACGTTACCATATTTTGAGAGGTAATTTAGATACCCAAGGAGTAACCGCAAGAAAACAGCAAAGATCTAAATATGGAGCAAAAAAACCAAAATAAAATTCATTATGTCTAGAAAAAAAAAAGCACCAAAGAGGATATTTTATTCAGACCCTAAGTATAAATCAACAATACTTGCCAAGTTTATAAATATTATTATGTATGATGGTCAAAAAAATAAAGCAGAAAGAATTATATATACAGCTTTAGACCAAATTAAAAACAAAACTAAAGACGATCCTATAAAAGTTTTTAATGAAGCCATTAAAAATATTAGACCAAATTTAGAAGTTAGATCGCGAAGAGTCGGTGGAGCAACTTACCAAGTACCAGTTGAAGTTAAGTTAAAGAGATCTCAAACCCTTGCTTTGAGATGGCTTTTAGACGCTACAAGAAAAAGAAAAAATAAAACAATGTCAGAAAAATTACTTAATGAACTTATGGATGCTTCACAAAATAAGGGAGCCGCAATTAAAAAAAGAGAGGATACACATAAAATGGCAGAGTCTAATAAAGCTTTTGCTCATTTTAGGTGGTAACACATATGCCTAGAACTCATAAATTAGATAAATATAGAAATATTGGAATAATGGCACACATTGATGCTGGCAAAACAACTACTACTGAAAGAATATTATATTATACAGGTAAAAGTCATAAAATAGGTGAAGTCCATGATGGTGCCGCAACAATGGATTGGATGGAACAAGAACAGGAAAGAGGAATAACTATAACCTCTGCAGCTACTACATGTTTTTGGAGAGATCATAGAATTAATATTATTGATACACCAGGGCATGTTGACTTTACAATTGAAGTAGAAAGATCACTAAAAGTTTTAGATGGAGCCGTATGTGTTTTTGATGGTGTTGCAGGAGTTGAACCTCAATCAGAAACAGTTTGGAGACAGGCTGATAAATATAAAGTCCCAAGAGTTTGTTTTATTAACAAACTCGATAGAACCGGCGCGGATTTTTTCATGTGTGTAGACATGATTAAAGATCGTTTAGGTGCAAAACCATTAGTAATGCAAATACCGGTTGGAATTGAGTCATCATTAAAAGGAATTATAGATTTAATTAAAATGAAAGCTGTTTTATGGAAAGACGAAAAATTAGGAGCTGAATTTGAAACAGTAGATATTCCGGCTGATTTAAAAGAACAAGCTGAAAAATATAGAAAAGAGTTAGTTGAAACAGCAGTAGAACAAGATGAAAAGTTAATGGATGATTATTTAAATGGAAAAGAAATTTCTGAGTCAGATTTAATTTCATGTGTAAGAAAAGGATGTTTAAAATTTGATTTTGTTCCAGTATTAACTGGATCCGCATTTAAAAATAAAGGTGTACAGCCATTATTAGATGCTGTAGTTGATTTTTTACCAAGCCCAATAGATATAGGTTCAATTACAGGAACAAAACCAAATTCTAAAGATGAAATAGAAAGAAAATTTAATGATGATGCACCTTTTTCAGCTTTAGCATTTAAGGTAGCAACTGATCCTTTTGTAGGAACTCTTACTTTTATAAGAATTTATTCTGGAACTCTGAAGGCAGCAACGGGTATTTATAACACTTCTAAAGACAAAGAAGAAAGAGTTGGCAGAATGTTATTGATGCATGCAAACAGCAGAGAAGATGTTAAAGAAGCAAATGCAGGAGATATTGTAGCTTTAGCGGGTTTAAAATACACAATTACTGGTCATACTTTATCAGATGAAAAAGATCCTGTTGTTTTAGAACCAATGGAATTTCCTGACCCAGTTATTGAAATTGCTGTAGAACCAAAAACTAAAGGCGACCAAGAAAAAATGGGAGAAGCATTAGGTCGATTAGCAAGAGAAGATCCATCGTTTCGGGTGACTTCAGATGAAGAATCTGGTCAAACAATAATAAAAGGAATGGGAGAGCTACATCTAGATATTATTGTGGATAGAATGAAGAGGGAATTTAAAGTTGAAGCTAATATTGGGGCACCGCAAGTTGCTTATAGAGAAACAATATTAAAGCCTGCAACTGTAACTTATATTCATAAAAAACAAAGTGGTGGAGCAGGTCAATTTGCAAAAGTTGAATTGAGCGTAGAGCCATTACCACCTGGAAAAGGAAGAGAAGTTGATAACAAAATTAAAGGAGGAGCTATTCCAAAAGAATTTATTCCTGGAGTTGAAAAAGGTGTAGAGAGTGTTGCTGATAGTGGAATTTTAGCTGGTTTTCCTTTGATAGATTATAAAGTTACAATTTTAGATGGTTTACATCACGATGTAGACTCTAGCGTCTTGGCTTTTGAAATTGCTTCCAGGTATTGTTTTAAAGAAGCTTGCACAAAAGCTTCTCTTAAACTTTTAGAACCTGTTATGAGAGTTGAAGTAATAACCCCAGAAGACTATATGGGAGATGTTATTGGAGATCTAAATAGTAGAAGAGGGCAAGTATCAGAAACGAACAAGAGAGGTAATGCTACCGTTATAAGCGCGATGGTACCGCTTGCAAATATGTTTGGTTATATAAATAATCTTAGATCTATGTCGCAAGGACGTGCAGCTTATTCAATGTTTTTTGATCATTATGAAAAAGTTCCACAAAATGTACAAGATGAAGTAACAAAAAAACTGGCTTAATTTATGGAAAAACAAAATATAAGAATACATCTCAAGGCATACGATAATAAGATTTTAGATTTATCTACCATAGAGATAGTAAATACCGCAAAAAGAACTGGAGCTCAGGTAAGAGGACCAATACCGCTACCAACAAAAAAAGAAATATTTACAGTATTAAGGTCACCACATATTGATAAAAAGAGTAGAGAGCAATTTGAAACAAGAACTCATAAAAGATTAATAGACATTTTAGAACCAACACCACAAACTGTCGAAGCACTAATGAAATTAGATTTAGCTTCAGGAGTGGATATAGAAATTAAATTATAAGGAAATATATGAGCATAGGTTTAATTGGAAAAAAAATAGGCATGACAAGAGAGTTTTTTGAATCAGGTTTATCAGTTCCTGTAACTGTAGTTTCTATTGAGAAAGGAAGAATCTTGGATGTTATTACTAAGGAAAAAAGAGGGTATGACGCTGTTCAAGTTGGGTTTGGAAAAATAAAAGCATCAAAACTAACTAAGCAAATGAAAGGCTTATTTGCTAAAAAATCTACTGAACCAAAAAAGATTTTAAAAGAATTTAGAGTTGAGAATATTTCTGAATATAAAGAAGGAAATGAAATAGGTTTAGAACTTTTTAAGGATCAAAAATTTGTTGATGTTACATCGAAAACAATTGGTAAAGGTTTTGCAGGAGTTATGAAAAGACATAATTTTGCTGGATTAAGAGCGTCTCATGGTGTCTCAGTTTCTCATAGAGCTCATGGATCCACAGGTCAAAATCAGGATCCAGGTAAAGTTTTTAAAGGAAAAAAAATGGCTGGTCACATGGGTGACAAATTTAGAACAATTCAAAATCTAGAAATAATTAAGTCTGATCTAGAAAATAATTTAATTTTTATAAAAGGATCAATTCCTGGATCAAAAAATTCTATTGTACTTATCCAAAAAAACTCTAAGAAAATAACAAGACTCAGCACAAGTGATAAATTAAAAGATTCAAAAATTAAATCAACTAAAACTCCTAACGAAAAGAAAGACAAACCATCACAAGAAAAGAAAAAATGAAACAAAAAGTTATAAACATAGAAGGAAAAAAAGTTGAAGATATAGAAATATCGGATAAAATATTTTCACTTAGTCCAAATAAAAGTATAATTCGTTCTGTAATAGATTGGCAGCTCAATCATTTTAAACCTAGACTTGCTAAAACAAAACAGAGAAGTGAAATTAAAGGATCGACATCAAAAATCTATGCGCAAAAGGGAACAGGAGGAGCAAGACATAGCAGTAGAAAAGCTCCAATATTTGTTGGCGGAGGTATAGCCCATGGTCCAAAAGGAGCAAATTATCGATTAAAAAAAATTAATAAAAAAGTAAGAAAATTGGGTTTATTTCATATTTTATCTCAAAAAAATAAAGTTAAATCACTTTTTGTAATAGAAGATTTTATAAATGAAATTAAAAAAACTAAAATATTAAATGAATTCTTAAAAAAACATAATTTAAAAAATTCACTTATAATTTCAGATAAAAAATCTATCCAGAAAATTATTAAATCTGCTAGAAATATACCAAATTTAAAAATTATTGAGCAAGAAGGGGCAAATGCATACGATCTTTTGAAATATAAAAATGTTGTATTTACAACTTCATCAATAAAATCTTTTCAAGACAGGATAACAAAATGAAAAAATTTCATTATTTAGATACAATAATTTCTCCAAATGTGACTGAAAAGTCTACCCAACTGTCAGAATTTAATAAAGTTGTTTTTAGAGTGCACAAAGGGTCAAACAAAAAAGCTATTAAAAAGAGTATAGAAAAAATTTTTAAAGTAAACGTAATCAAAATTAATACAATTAATTTGAGAGGAAAAACTAAAGTAGTAAGAAATAGAAAAGTATTTAAAACATCACAAAAAAAAGCAATTGTTACATTAAAAAAAGGTCAGTCTATAGATCTAGGAACTGGAGTATAATTAATGGCTTTAAAACTTTTTAAATCTTATACAAAATCAACTAGAGGAACTGTACTTGTCGATAGAAAGAATTTGTGGAAAGGAAAACCATTAAAATCATTAACTGTTGGCAAACACTCGACCGGCGGAAGAAATAATCTAGGTAGAATTACTTCTAGACATAAAGGAGCGGGACATAAAAACAAGTATAGAGAAATTGATTTTTACAGAAAAAAAGATGACATAAAGGCAAAAGTTGAAAGAATTGAGTACGATCCTAATCGTTCAGCATATGTTGCTTTGATTAAATATGAAGACGGAGTAATGAATTATATTTTAGCTCCAAATAATATTAAAAAAGGTGATGAAGTAGAATCAGGTAAAAATAAAGAAATTAAAATTGGTAATTGTATGCAGTTATCAGATATACCAGCCGGAACAAATATACATAACATTGAAATTAATCCTAATGGTGGTGGCAAACTTGTTAGGTCAGCTGGATCGTCAGCACAAATTTCTGGTAGTGATGATAACTATAGTATTATCAAATTAAACTCAGGAGAAGTGAGGAAGATTATTAGTACAGCTAGAGCAACTATTGGATCTGTATCAAATAGTGATCATCAGAATGTAAAAATAGGTAAAGCTGGAAGAAATAGATGGAAAGGTAAAAGACCTCAAACTAGAGGTGTAGCAATGAATCCAGTTGATCACCCTCATGGAGGAGGTGAAGGTAAAACATCTGGAGGTAGAAGCCCAGTTTCACCTTGGGGTCAATCAGCAAAAGGTTTAAAAACAAGAACTAATAAGAAAACAAATAAATTTATAATTTCAAGAAGAAAGAAAAGAAGGTAAAATATTATGTCAAGATCTGTATGGAAAGGACCATTTGTTGACCCAAGTTTAATAAAAAAAATTGAAAAACTAAAAGGTCAGCCAAGCAAAACTCCTATTAAAACATGGTCAAGAAAATCTACAATTATCCCAGATTTTATTGGACATAGTTTTTTAATATATAATGGTAAAAAATTCATACCTATTAAAATTTCTGAGGAAATGGTTGGACACAAACTAGGAGAATTTTCACCTACAAGACAATTTTCAGGGCATACTCCAGCTGATAAAAAAGCTGCACAAACAGGTTCGGATGCGTCTGCCTCAAAACCAGCTGCAGCAGCTGCTAAACCAGCAGAAGGGGCAAAAGATGGAAAAAAATAAAAATTTAGTTAAAGCAATAAACAAAAATGTTAGATCAAGTCCTAGAAAAATTAATATTTTATTAAAAAATATTAGAGGAAAAAAAGCTGATATTGCCATAAGAGACTTAACCTTTGCACATCAAAGGATAGCTTTCGAAATTAAAAAAACAGTTCAATCTGCTGTAGCAAATGCAGAAAATAATCATCAGTATGATATTGACAATCTATATATAAAAGAGGCTTACGTAGGTAAGTCTTTAGTTCTCAAGAGATTTAGAGCTAGAGCAAAAGGAAGAGCTAGTGGAATTAAAAAACCATATAGCCACTTAACCATAGTACTATCTGAAAAATTAAATAACAAAAAGGAATTACATGGGACAAAAAGTTAATCCTATAAGTTTAAGACTTGGAATAAATAGAGGTTGGGATTCCATTTGGTTTGCCAAAAAGAAAGAATATGGAAAATTCTTGATTGAAGATTATAAAATTAGAGAATACATAAAAAAAAATGTTGTAAATTCAGGAGTTTCACAAGTTATTATAGAAAGAACATCTAAAAAATGCATTATTACGATACATACGTCAAGACCGGGTTTTGTTATTGGCAAAAAAGGGTCAGACGTTGACAAAATTAAAAAGAATTTATCAAAAATATCCAGCACTGAAGTTAGTTTAAATATAAAAGAAGTTAAAAAACCTGAATTAAATTCATATTTAGTTGCTGAAAACATTGCTCAACAACTAGTTAAAAGAATAGCTTTTAGAAAAGCTATGAAAAGAGCAATGCAATCAGCTTTAAGATTGGGAGCAAAAGGAATTAGAGTTTGCCTAAGCGGAAGATTAGCTGGAAATGAAATTGCAAGAACTGAATGGTTGAGGGAAGGTAGTGTGCCATTACACACATTTAGAGCTGACGTTGATTATGCTGAAGCCGAAGCATTAACAACTTATGGAATAATTGGTGTAAAAGTTTGGATATACAAAGGTGAAATTCTTTCAAGAAGTTTAAAAAAAGATATAAAGGAAAACAAAAATGTTACAGCCAACAAGAACAAAATATAGAAAAGCTCACAAAGGTAGAATTCATGGAAGAGCATGTAGAGCTTCGCTACTTAATTATGGAGCTTATGGACTCAAAGCAATGCAACCGGAACGAATTATATCCAAACAAATTGAAGCAGCGAGAGTTGCACTTACAAGATATATGAAAAGATCTGGAAAAGTATGGCTTAGAATTTTTCCCAATATACCAGTTTCAAAAAAACCAACTGAAGTAAGAATGGGAAAAGGTAAAGGCGCCCCTGAATATTGGGCTTGTAGAGTAAAACCTGGAAGGATTATATTTGAAGTAGATGGCGTAACAGAAGAAGTTGCTAAAATTGCTCTGTATAAAGCATCTGCTAAACTGCCTATAAAAACAAAATTTATAAAAAGATTTCAAAAATGAAAAATAAAGAAATAAATAAACTAACTGACGACCAACTTAAGGAAAAAATTAATTCAATTAAAAAGGATTTACTAAACTTTAGATTCAGAAAAATAAATGGCCAAATTGAAGATACGTCTAAGGCTCCTATACTAAAAAAAGATTTAGCAAAAATTTTAACTAAATTAAATAAAAAGAAAAAAAAATGACAAAAAAAATATTAAACGGTGAAGTAATAAGAGATAAAAATGATAAAACTATAGTTGTTTTAGTAAAAAGAAGATATTCACACCCATTTTTTCATAAAGTAATAACTTCATCAAAAAAATACCATGTTCATGATAAGGACAACAAACACAAAATTGGAGATAAAGTTGAAATAATTGAATCTAAGCCATACTCAAAAAAGAAAAGATGGGAGGTAATTGCAAAGTGATACAAGTGCAAACAGAATTAAATGTAGCTGATAATACGGGAGCTAGAGTTGTTGAATGTATAAAAGTTCTTGGAGGGTCAAAAAGACGATATGCGTCCATAGGAGATCGTATAGTTGTAAGTGTTAAAGATGCAATTCCCAATGGTAAAGTTAAAAAAGGATCTGTTCAAAAAGCTGTAGTGGTTAGAACTAAAAAATCTGTTTACAGAAATGATGGTAGCAACGTTAAATTTGATAACAATGCAGTTGTCATTATTGATGACAAAGGTGAGCCAATTGGCACTAGAATTTTTGGACCTGTTACAAGGGAATTAAGATCTAAGGGACAAACAAAAATTATTTCACTTGCACCGGAGGTTTTATAAAATGATTAAAAAAGGAACTCAAGTTGAAATAATGTGTGGAAAAGATAAAGGAAAAAAAGGTGAAGTAATAGAAATTTTTAGAAAAGAAAAGAAACTTAAAGTTAAAGGAATTAATATGATAAAAAAACATGAAAAAACTACCAAAGAAAAAAAAGGTGGAATTATTTCGAAAGAAAATTTTATTCATATTTCAAATTTAAAAAGTTTAGATAATAAAAAAGTAGATAACAAAAAAGTAGAGAAAAAATAATGACACCAAGATTAAAAGAACAATATAATAAAAAGATTTCTATTGATTTACAAAAAAAATTTTCAATGAAAAATATAAATATGGTCCCTAAAATTACTAAAGTTATTTTGAATATGGGTTTAGGTGCTGATGCGAATGATAAAAAAATCCTTCAAAGTTGTATTGAAGATATGTCTTTAATAGGTGGACAAAAACCTGTTGTAACAAAATTTAAAAAATCAATTTCAAATTTCAAAACTAGAAAAGGAACAGCTGCTGGAGTTAAGGTAACTTTAAGAAGTAATAAAATGTATGAATTTATTGACAGGTTGGTTAATATAGCCTTACCAAGAATTAAAGATTTTCAAGGCTTGAATGACAAAGGATTTGATAAATTCGGAAATTATACCTTTGGTATAAAAGAGCATATTATATTTCCTGAAATTAATTTTGATAAAGTTAGCAAAATAAGAGGTATGGATATTACTCTTACCACTACAGGTAAAGATAAAAATAAATCTTATGCTTTATTGGAAGCTATGAATTTTCCATTTATTAAAAAAAATAAAAAAAAGGAGATTAATTAATTATGGCAAAAACGAGCGCAGTTCAAAGAAATTTAAAAAGAATAAAACTTGCTAAAAAGTTTTTAAAGAAGAGACAAGAGTTGAAAAAAATTATCAGTAATAAGAAACTACCTTTAGCAGATAGATTTAAAGCGCAATTAAAATTAGCTAAAATTCCAAGAAATTCTGCGCGCATTAGAATAAGAAATAGATGCGAAATAAGTGGAAGACCACACGGAGTTTATAGAAAATTAAGAATTTCGAGAATAGCATTAAGAGATTTAGCATCTAATGGTAAAATACCAGGTATGACTAAATCTAGTTGGTAAATTTAAAGGAGATAAAATGAGTTTTGTAGACCCAATAGGAGACATGATTACTAGAATTAGAAATGCTCAAATGAGAGCACTTAATAAAGTATCTATTCCAAGCTCAAAGTTTAGAGCAAAGATTCTAGATGTTTTAAAAAACGAAGGATATATATCCAATTATAAAATTATACCAGACGGAAAAAATAAAAATTCATTAATAGTAGATCTAAAATACTTTAATGGATTACCAGTTATTAAAGAAATAAAAAGAATATCTAAACCCGGTAGAAGAGTTTATTCTAAAGCAATCAATATATCAAAAATACAGAATGGTTTAGGTTTAGCTATAGTATCAACTTCAAAAGGAATTATGTCAGATAACGAAGCAAGAAATGAAAATATAGGTGGAGAAATAATTTGTAGGGTGTTTTAATTTATGTCTAAACTGGGAAAAAAACCGATATCAATACCTAAAGACGCAAAAGTCAAGATTGAAAGTGGAAAATTAATTTTGACTGGCCCTAAAGGATCTAAAGAATTGTCAATTAATGATAAGATTTTCTCTACTACCATCGAGAATGAAAATAATTTAATTATTAAATTGATAAAAAAAAATGAAGATCAGAACATGATATGGGGCACAACTCGTAGTATTATTAATAGTGCTCTTATTGGTGTTAGTGCTGGTCACGAAAAAATATTAGAGCTATATGGAGTTGGTTTTAGAGCAAATATAAAAGGTGATATTTTAAATTTGCAATTAGGATTTAGTCACGATATTTCGTACAAAATCCCGGAAAATATTGATTTAAAAGTTGAGAAGAGCACTATAATTAAAATAAGCGGTATAGATAAACAGTTAGTAGGAAAAACTGCATCTGAAATTAAGAATCTAAAACCTGTTGAACCATATAAAGGAAAAGGAATAAAAGAAAAGGGTCAATATATAATTAGAAAAGAAGGTAAAAAGAAATAAATGAAAAATAATTTAAATAAAAAAAGGGCGCTTAGAATACGAAAAAAGCTAAAAAAAGTTACTTTAGACAGATATAGACTGAGCGTATTCAAGTCAGCAAAAAATATATCAGCTCAAATTATAGATGATTCAAAAAATATAACTTTAGTTTCTGCATCATCACTTGGTGGAAAAGAAAAAGAAAAAAGTAAAGAAATTTTATATAAAAATGTTGCTAATAGTTTGGCAAAAAAAGCATTAGAAAAAAAAATTACAAAAATTTATTTTGATAGAGGTAAATATAAATATCATGGTAAAATTAAGTTATTTGCTGACACTCTAAGAAAAGGAGGATTAATTTTTTAATTTATGGATAATTTAGAATTTAAAGATAAACTTGTATCTATAAACAGAATTACAAAAGTTGTTAAAGGAGGAAGAAGATTTGCTTTTTCTGCTCTAGTAGTTGTTGGAAATTATTCTGGATCAATTGGTGTGGGTCACGCAAAAGCAAAACAAGTTCCAGATGCAATTAAAAAAGCTACACAAACAGCAAAAAATAATTTATTTAAAATACCTTTAAGAGATGGAAGAACTTTACATCATGACGTTCAATCTAAAGATGGGGCTGGTAAAGTTTTATTGAGAGCTGCACCTTCTGGAACAGGTATAATAGCTGGAGGAGCAATTAGAGCTGCATGTGAAGTTGTTGGTATAAAAGATGTTGTTGCAAAGTCATTAGGTTCATCTAACCCAATAAATGTTTTAAGGGCTTGTCTTAAAGCATTTAAAAGTCAAAATTCTCCCAAAGTTATCGCAAACTTAAGAGGTAAAAAAATTGCTGAAATAACTAAAAAGAAACAATAATTAAATAATATGAAATTAAACACTTTAAATTCAAAAAATTGGAAAAGTAAAAAACGTTTAGGCAGAGGAATCGGATCTTCTAAAGGAAAAACTTCTGGAAGAGGTCACAAAGGTCAAAAATCAAGATCTGGTGTAGCTATTAAAAGTTTCGAAGGTGGTCAAATGCCTTTGTATAGAAGATTGCCAAAACGCGGATTCAAAAAAATAAATAATAAAAAAAATATTGCAATGATAAATCTTTCTAAAATTCAAGAAATTATAGATAGAAAAAAAATTTTACCTGATAGTAAAATAAATTTACAAAACTTACAAAAATCAAAATTAATAAATAACAAGTATAATAAATTAAAATTACTTGGTTCTGGTGATTTAAAAGGAAAATTTAATATCGAAGTAAATTTTATCTCAAAATCTGCTAAAGAAAAAGTTGAAAAATCAGGTGGAAAATTAACTTTAATTAAATAATTTTTATAAAATGGATAATAATAATAAATCAGGTTTTATGTCAAAAGATCATGATTTAAGGAATAGAATTCTTTTTACAATATTAATTCTTTCTGTTTATAGATTTGGAACTTATGTTCCTTTATCTGGAATTGACGCACAATCATTACAGTCTTTAATGGAGTCAAACCAAAAGGGTTTACTTGGCATGTTTAATATTTTTTCAGGAGGAGCTATTAGTAGAATGGCTATTTTTGCTCTCGGAATAATGCCATATATATCTTCTTCTATCATTGTTCAATTACTCACTGGAGTTTCTGAATATTTTAAAAATTTAAAAAACCAGGGTGAAATTGGCAGAAAAAAAATAACACAATATACGCGTTACGGAACTGTTTTGCTTGCTGCTATACAAGGTTATGGCGTAGCAGTTGGTTTAGAAAATTCAGGTACTGTGGTTTTAAATCCAGGTTTTTATTTCAAACTAACTACAATAATTACTTTAGTTGCTGGAACTGTTTTCTTAATGTGGCTTGGTGAACAAATAACGCAAAGAGGTATAGGTAATGGAATCTCTTTAATTATATTTTCAGGTATAGTCGCAGAAATACCAAGGGCTCTTGCAACTACTTTTGAACTTGGAAGAACTGGAGCTTTATCAGCATCAACTATTATTTTTATATTTTTACTTTTATTAATCACAGTAGCCTTTATTGTTTTTATTGAAAGATCTGTACGAAAAATATTAATTAATTATCCTAAAAGGCAGATGGGATCAAAAGTTTACGGTGGTGAGTCTTCTCATTTGCCTTTAAAAATTAATACTGCTGGAGTAATACCAGCTATTTTTGCCTCAGCTTTGTTGTTACTACCAATAACATTTTCAAATTTTGGCTTTTCAGATTCAGAAGCTTTTATTGATATTTCTTCTTTATTTTCTCAAGGAAAACCTCTGTATATGCTGCTTTACGCTTCAGGAATAATATTCTTTTCTTTTTTTTACACATCAATTGTTTTTAACCCTAAAGAAACAGCTGAAAATTTAAGAAAGCACGGCGGATATGTACCCGGGATTCGTCCGGGTGAAAGAACAGCTTTTTTTATAGAAGAAATTTTAGTTAGATTAACAACAATTGGCTCTTTATATTTAACTTTAGTATGTTTAATGCCGGAGTTCTTAATTTCTAAATTTCCTATTCCTTTTTATTTAGGTGGTACATCTGTTTTAATTGTGGTTGTTGTTGCTATGGATACAGTTTCCCAAGTGCAAACTAGATTAATGTCTCAACAATATGAGTCATTAATTAAAAAAACAAAATTTGGAAGATAATTAAGTGAATATTATATTGTTTGGACCACCTGGAGCAGGTAAAGGAACTCAGGCAGATAATTTAGTTAATGAATTTAATCTTCATAAAGTTTCAACAGGAGACTTACTTAGAGAAGAAATAAAAAAAAAATCTGAAATTGGAATAAAAATTGAACCTATAGTAGAAAAAGGTTCTTTAGTAACTGATGATATAATTAATAATTTAATTACTAAGATGTTATCAAAAAAGGAATTTTATAATCGTCTGATTTTTGATGGATATCCAAGAAATTTAAATCAGGCTAGGGATCTAGATTTGTTACTTAAAAAGTATAAACAAAAAATTTCATGTGTTTTAAGCATAAATGTTAATAAAGAGTTAATCTTAAAAAGAATACTAGGTCGTCAAATATGCACAAATTGTGGAGTCATTTTTAATTATCATTTCAGACCATCAAATGACAAGACTCATTCATGTGATCCAAAATTTCTTGTTAAAAGACCTGATGATAATGAAAAAGTTATAACAAACAGATTAGAAACTTATATAAAAAAATCGCTACCAATACTTGATTTTTATGATAATCAAAAATTACTTTATAAGATAGATGGGAACGGTGAAATTGATCAAATTTTTATTAAAATACAAGGTATTATTGCTTCTTTAGAGGCTTGACTTTATTAACCTTATTTATATAAATAGCGTTTTTAAATAGCATATTCCTATAAAAATATGGCACGTATAGCTGGTGTAAATATTCCTCAAAATAAAGTTGTGCATGTAGCACTAACATATATACATGGCATAGGTCAGAAATTTTCAAATGAAATATGCAATAAACTTAATATTTCTAAAAGCAAAAGAGCCAACAGTTTAACTGATGAAGAAGTTTTAAAAATTAGAGAATTTATTGATCAAAATTATAAAGTTGAAGGAGATCTTAGGAGACAAGTTTCTTTAAATATAAAAAGACTTATT
>MDSV01055671.1_pt1 | contig 16461 bp, 13 predicted proteins | sample 810851 | NCBI WGS metagenome assembly MDSV01 (sample SAMN05326640, study PRJNA326480) | marine metagenome | isolation source: seawater | place: Atlantic Ocean: North East | collected 2012 | reverse complement strand
AGTTTTACTTTTGTTATAATAGTAAGTAATATTTAGTAATATAACGTAATATTAAATTTAAGGAGTAACATATGTCTAGTTTTAAAGATTTAAAAAAGAATAGAATGTCCAACCTAGAGAATCTCTCTAAACAAGTTGAGAAACTCGCAGAAAAACCCTCCTACGAGGATAATCGTATTTGGAAATGTGAACGTGATAAGTCTGGTAATGGTTATGCCGTCATTCGTTTCCTTCCTCCATGTGACGGTGAAGATGTTCCTTGGGCGAGAGTATTCAATCATGGTTTTCAAGGTCCTACAGGACAATGGTATATTGAAAATTCTTTGACTACAATCGGTAAGAAAGATCCTGTTTCAGAGTACAATCGAACTCTTTGGAACTCTGGTATTGAAGCCAACAAAGAAATTGCTCGTAAGCAAAAGAGAAGATTGACATACTTCTCTAACATCTATGTTGTGAGTGATCCAAAGAATCCTCAAAACGAAGGTAAAGTTTTTCTCTACAAGTATGGTAAGAAAATCTTTGATAAGATCAACGATCTTATGAATCCAGAGTTTGAAGACGAAACACCAATAAACCCTTTTGATCTTTGGGAAGGTGCAAACTTTAAACTGAAGATTCGTAAAGTTGAAGGTTTTCAGAATTATGATAAGAGTGAGTTTGAGAAACCTGCTCAACTCGTAGAAGATGAGACTGAACTTGAAAATATCTGGAAGACTCAATATAAATTGAATGAGTTTACTGATGAAGAAAACTTCAAACCTTTTGAGGAACTTCAAGAACGACTTAATACTGTTCTTGGTCTAGACTCACCAAAGGTGACTCAAATGTATAAAACTGCCGAGCCATCTACTGCACCAACTCAGAAGCCAACTACGGCTGAAGATTATACTGGTGAAACTACTGGTGAAGAAGACGAAGAGATGTCGTACTTTGCTAAACTAGCCAACGAGTAATCTATAAAAACATCTATGCCAGTGCCGTCATCATGTTTAGAGAACTGGTGGTAGGCATTTCTCTCACGGTGTTTTCCGTGTTTTGATATGAGTATGAGTTATTGATGACTGGCATAGATGTTCCTCCACCTCCTTGTGATGCTATCGCAGGTATCACTGCCATCATAGCATCTCTCTCTCGCTTTAATCTATTATTATCAATAATATCACTGATAATTTGATTGAATTTCTTTTCAGTAAATACTAATTCTTGACCTTGTGCAGTTGGTTGATCTCCAACTAAAACACTTTGCATTGAACCTGGACTATAAGCACCAAAACCTCTTGCTTGTGAGTCTTCAGGTCTAAGATTTATTTTTTTAAGTCTCTGTTGGTCTCTAAACATTTTTACTATTTGTCCACCTGTGTCAAATAGATTTGGAGTAGTTAAAGGATGCATATTAGGACCTACCTCTTCTATTCTGCTTTGCATTTCTGTAGGTACCCAATTTCTCCAATTGGTATTTTCATTTGCATTTATCTGTTCGTTATTATCAAGTTTTCTTTGCAAATATTCTCTGAGATAGAATGCTAAATCTTGTGAGCCTGATGCCTCTATTGATGCTTCGGTGGTCTTTTTAACATCTTCTCTTTGGGCTACGGCGGCATCTGATTTACTGAATTCAACTTGTATAGCATCAGATTCTTCTTTAAGAATTTTTCTCGCTAATGATTGATCTTCTTTCAAAACTATGCCCTCTAAATCTGCATTAACATCGCCTTTTTCAATTTCACCTGCTTGAAGTGAGGCAACAATTTTTCTTCTCAAAGCAAGTTCACGTAGTTTTTCTTCTTTTGCTCTATATTGTGGTCCTTGTCCAGTTTTACCTTCTTCTTCTAATGCCTTTTGCATTTCGAGTATTTGATTATCAAGTGATTTGATTTTACCTCTTCTTTCAACTTTTGATTGAAAATGTTTATCGAGAAAATATGTCGCAAGAGATCCTAGTAATAAACCTACAAGACCTCCAAATAACATACCAAGAGGTCCGCCTACCATACCGATGGCGGCACCTGCTTTAAATCCTGCCATACTTCCTAATACTGCACCTCCTGCAGAAAGCATCATAAATTTTAAAGGATTTCTTCCTATAGCATCTTGCATATCCGCTGAACCTAACGCACCAGCAACACCACCTAAAGCACCACCTATTAATGCACCTAAGACCAGCCCTTTTATACCGAATGAGGATCCAAATTTTGCTCCTGCTAACGCACCACCAACTAATCCTAAACCTCCAGTCATCAAAGGTGATACATCACCTGTAAAGATATCTCCAAGAGATTCATCATCGTCTAATGATTTGGCAACTAATGATAAACCACCAGCAACTAATGCACCAGCAATTGCCGCCTTAGGTCCGCCAAAAGCAACACCTGCTAATGCCCCTCCAGCAACTGTTGATAAAAAATTATTTTTCTTTAAAAACTCTGTAAAAATAACATCCATTTTACCAGTGAATGTTTCTTCTTTTTCTATATTTTTTTTGATCGATTCCCATATACCAGGTGCTAATAATAGACCGCCCATTAAACCTGCAAGACCTTTATAGAACCCACCGCTGAATTTTACGCTATTCCAGAGACCTGTAAAAATCCCTTTACCAGCAGAACCTAATGCTCCTGTTAAAAAGAAATCCATAAACTTACCGAGTATGCCTTTAGATGGAACTTTTTTGTCAAAAAGACCTTTACCACTTTTGCCAGATACTTTTACTGCATCTTTTTTTGCTTCAAGCCCTTGTTCTAATCTTCTACGTGCATCTGCTCTATCTGATTTTAAAAAATATGCAGTAAGATTTCTAATGGATTTTGTAGTCTCTCTTTGGGCTTCAAGTTGACCTTTATTCTGTTCTTTGAGTGAACTTACAAGGTTCTCAAATTCCATTTTTCCTAATGTTTTTCTGGCCATTTTATCCCTGGTTTTGTTGGTCTCTCAACCTTTCGTTTTCTTCTTTGATATGTTGTAGCAATAACGTTATATAAATATCTCTTTCATATGGTATCATTTCATTTAGTTCAGTTAAACTATATTTGTGATGTTGCATTAACTGAAAATTAGTAACGTAATGGTTCTGTAAAGATTCGTGACACAGGCTTATGCGAAAAAATCTTCTATTCCACTTAAAGTTACATGTTCAGTACAACCACAACCATCACACACATAATCAAATTCGTGCCTTAGATAAGGCATAGTTTGAAAAAAATTTCTCATATCTTCAAACTGTTTTGTATTCAAACTATTTAAAAAATCTAACATCTCTTCTTTTGTATGATCATCAGTATAAAAAACTGAATCGTCTTGATAAATCATTTCTATATTATCAATCATAATGTCAAAGACCGCATCTATTGCATTTACTTCTTCATCATTGTCAAATTTATTAAATCTATTGTACATGTCTAAACCTGGGTATTTCATAACAACACCAACACTATCAGATAAATCTATCTTTTTAGTATGTCCTTCAAGTGATGTTGGTTTGATCTGTTTTAGATTTATTTTTACATCCTGTATATGCTTACATTCTTCTTTATTTGAATTTAAATCGTCAGGATGTTTAAATCTTAAAACAATTTCTTCTCCTACCGAAACACTTCTCATGCTCAAAAATAAATATTGAATATCAAAAATCGGTAATTTCTCAACATCTATATCACTCATCACGCAACTTGAAATGATTTGTTTCATTGACCTCATCATTTCTTGTTCATCATTACTTTCTAATGCCATCAACAAAATTTTTTCTTCTTTCACCAAGAACGGACGATAGCGTATCGTTTCATTAGATGATGTAAGAGTCAATTCATAAGTTGGTGCATTAAGCACCGGTAAAGCCATAATTTCTCCTAGTTAGCCTGTGTCACAATAACTAAATTTTTCAGCGAGGGTTTAATCTAGGTGGATCGAATTCAAGATCCTTTTTCTTCCATTTTCTATAAGAAAACGTCACTGAAAATTTAGCATAATCATTCATTTGTCCAAAACCCACATTCATAGCACTTACATTAATTGGAAACACTTCTAAGTAATCTACCTCGTACATCACTTCATTATGATTATCCAATAATTGTAAATTTATATTTCCTATCAGATTGTCATGATACTCTGCATCAAATGTATTAGGATCAATAATAAAATCTGCCCAGTTATCAAAAAACCTTTTTTCTACTATGAAAGCATCAGAACACATGAATGTAAAAGTCGAATCTATAAATCCTAGATTATATGGTATTTTTCTCAAAGGTCCATATAATCTAGCATCACTCGTTGTAATTGTTTTGCCTGGAAGTTCTGCACTCTCTACTGCCATAGCCAGTGTTTGTGTGTCTATACTTGAAACGATAGGACAATATATTTTTGCAATATATCTATTTACTGGTACAGGATTAAAATTTGTAAAGTCTGTTAATTTTCCTATGTCTATCATTTGATCATGCTCCTACTATCTCCCCAAACTACGAGTTTGCTTTCTTTCTTAAAACGTTCTGTAGGTAGAAACAACGCTATTTCTCTTTCATCATCTGCAATTTCAACGACCTTAGAACTTATGTGTTTGTACAAATATCTTTTGACTGTTGGTTTTATCTCTTTAATTTTTGACAAAGCCTTCCAATTTATACCCTTTGCTTTATCAATTTCATCCATTAACTTTGCTCTCAAGAGAGGAGGTAGATAGTGCATATTACACCCAATGAAACCATTTGGTTTAAAATCAAATACAAGAACAAGAGGAAATCTATCATAGTATTTTAATTCTTTCTTATATTTTGGATCATAAAAGTATGCAAACATAGAACCAGGTCCTACGTTACGTTTGCTTGTCTTTTTAGATTTCTGATAGAATTCATCAGCAGTATCAACTTGTGTGAACTTACTTCTTAATTCTGATTTTAATGCCCTGGCTTTTCTCTGAAACCAATCTCTTGCGTTTCTCGTTTTTACATTGCCTTGACTTCTATTTAACGCATCCTTGAGTTTTTCAAGAAACGATTTTTCTCTTTCAGCCATACTATTATTTATTGCCAAAGATGTGATCTTCAGTCAAAATTTGAAATTTCCAACCTCTATCTTTACAATATTCAGTTGCCGCCTTCCACTTTGCTTCATTTACACCATATGTGTAAACTTCTCGTAAATATCTTTTTGTGATACGTGACTTCTTTTTAGGTGCGGTTGTTTGTGCTTTAGGTTTAACTTCTATTAGAATACCTTCTTTAATACCTTTGTTATTCAATACTTGTATCCAAAAGTCTGGAAAGTATCTATGCACTTTTTTATCTATTGGTGAACGATATGGTATAATGATTTCTTCACTAGACCATTTTAGAACATTAGGATTGTCATCACAGTACAACATAAACTTGCGTTCCCATAATGAACGGTATGTTACACTTGTAGGATCGCCTTTATACTTATCAAGATTTTTAACTTTGTACCGACCTTTGTAACTCATACTAAATATTATGTATATCAGGAGAAGAATGTCAAACCCAGTAGAAAAAATTCAAGCATTAAAAAATACAGATAAAAATGATTTTGTTTTTCCGACAACATTAGGTTCTGAAGAAGAAAAACATTTTACTTATATATTAATTAAAGATATAGAAAAAGGCGGAAAACAAACCTTAGTAGGTACAATCGCATTACCTATGCCATTGGATATTGTAGATGATTATAAAGTAGAATATTCAGATGCTAATTTAGGACCTTTAGGTGCTACTGCGGTAGGTGTAGGCGCAAGTATTGCAAATGAAGTGAGTTTAGATAATATAAAAAAATCACTTATGAGTGGTCTTGGATCATTTAATTCGGGACTACTTGGACAAGTTGTTGCAAAAAAAGCAATCGAATTTATACCTGGAATCAGTACAGGTGATGGACGAGCCGCCGCTGGACAGATTGTCACATCTGCTACAAATAAAGCAGTAAATCCATATATTACAGGTGTATTTAAGAGTATAGGATTTAAAACTTTTAATTTTACTTTTAGGTGTCATCCAAGAAATGCAAATGACTCACAAAGTCTTACAAACATAATAAAATTTTTTAGAGATTCGATGTTACCTGATGATGACGTAATACGTCAATATGACGAAGATGGAGAATTTTTGTTTGAACAAAAAACAGGTTTGCAAACATTACCAAGAAGGTTTTATTTAGATTTCTTTACTTCAGGTAGTGATTCTGGAGTAGAAGATGCACAACTCTATGGTTCTCGTTACTTACCCAGTATTAATGATGCCGCCATGACCAGTTTTTCAGTTGATTATGAAACTGAAGGAGCACCAGCATTTCACAAAGATGCATCACCAGTTAGCACAATTATTAACATGACATTTACAGAATCTAAAATTTATACCAGAGATAATGTAAGAAGAGAAAGCGAAAGGTATAATATTTTAGAGGAAGGATTGTAATGTCACCACAGGAAAAATTAAATAATATAAGACAAACGATAGGTAATGTTACAATAGAAAAATTTCCTGATAATGTTGCTAGTGATGAAGTTGGTCATTTTATGATGATTACTGAATATCAATATAATAATACAAATACAAAAAATAAAGATGCATTAACTAATTTTACAGAACAAATATCAACTACTGCACCATATGAATCACGTAATGCATTTGCTTTGTATTTACCGAAAGGTTCTCTAAAAACACAATATAATGCAAGTCATGAAAAAGTAGACTTTGGATTTTTTGGTGCTTTATTGAATTCAGAATCGTCAGATATCTTAACAAGACTACAAGCACAACTTCCAGGTATTATGCAATCTGATAGGAATGACATAAGCAAATCATTTAATTTTTATAAAAATATTGCGACAACTGTAGGTGATGAATTATCACCAAATGTGAATAGATATGTTAATCAAGATATGAGTACAAAAATGGCATTTAACATTGGTGAAGCGGTTGGTAGTTTATTAATGTCAAAAGATAAAACTGCGTCCGTAGCATCATTATCGATGAGAAAAAGTGGTAATCCATATTCAACTTTAGTATTTGCTGGTGTAAAAGAAAGAAGACAACATGCATTCTCATTTGATTTTTATCCAAGAAGTGAGACAGAATCAAATAATATTTTAAAAATCATTACAAAATTGAAAGCAGGCATGTTACCAGATTATCATAAACCTGATGTTGAAAATAAAAAACAGGCTGAAAAATATCAAATCGAACAACTCAAATCTAGGACTGTTAATCTATATAATGAGGGTGGTAGAGATACGACTATATCTTATATCAAAACAACACCTGCATCAGATGCACAAACAAATTTATTGAAGTCTGCATTTTTCAATTATCCAAATGTCTATACAGTTAAATTTTATAAAACGAACGGTACAAAAAATCAATTTCTACATCAAATTGGACAGTCTTCAATATTGAATTTAAAATTGTCATATGGTGAAGGAGGTCAGCAAGTGTTTTTTAAAAATGGTGCACCTCAACATGTCAAAATGGATATCACATTTAAAGAAAATTTTGCATTATCAAGAAATATTGCTACAAATTTAGAGGGTTAACATGTCAGAATATTTTTCAAATCTACCATTAATATCATATGATTTAGATAGAAAGAAGCCTTCTACTGAATATGTGGCGGTAGATATTTTTAGAAGAAATTTTGTGAGAGAAAAAGTTTTATCGAATATTGCATCTTACTATCCTTATCAAGTTCAAGAAGGCGAAAGACCTGATACTCTTGCACATATGTATTATGGTTCTGTAGATTTTATGTGGCTAATTTTATATGCAAATAACATTTTTGATGTGTATTATGATTGGCCTTTTTTTGGTCAACAGTTTCAAAATTTTGTAGCAAATAAGTATGGTTCCGTGCTTTCTGCATCAAATACCGTTCATCACTATGAACAAATTTTAAGAACAGAAGTGGCGGCAACTTCTGATACTGAAAGAATATTAGAGAAGACAATACACGTAGACAAGACTACTTATGATAGTTTACTTGCGAGTGAAAGAAAAAGCATAAGTAATTTTGATTATGAGATTTTGGAAAATGAATCAAAAAGAAGTATACTTTTAATCGAAGATGTTTACGCACAACAAATTTTAGAAGAATCTAGAACAATATATGGCTGATGCAAAACAAGATAATCAACAACCTGCAGAATCTAAAAGCGGTGTTGTTATTACGAATTACAAAAACGAAAAAATTGAATTAGATTCTAGTGTTGTAATTGATTTTGCCATACATGAATCTTTAAATGATAATGTTATTCATGGTGAAATAACAATACTTGATATTGGTGGTTTTGAAGAACGAGTACCAATTATAGGACAAGAAAGAATAAGCATTAGATTTGGTTCAAAAGATCTGAATAATGTACCAGTTCAAGATAAACATTTTGTCATTTATAATATGTCTCCAAAATTAATTGATGAGAGTAGAAAACAGGCTTATGTATTGTTTTTCGTTTCAGAGGAATATATTGCTAATTTAAAATTTAAAGTGTCACGTTCATATAAAGATTTTGGTTACGAAATAGTGAGTGACATATATCATGATTTCATAAAAACAAATGTAACTTTTCAGAAACCTTTGTTCGGATACGAAAAAAATAATAGTGACTCTACTCTTTTTCAAATGCAAATGGTTATGGGAATGTTTAGACCTTTTGAATGTATTAATCTTGTTGCTAAAAAATCTGTATCAGGTAGAGGTTCGACTATTGGAGCGAAATTTCTTTTTTATGAAAATAAAGATGGTTTTAATTTTAAAACAATTGATTCTCTCATGCAACCAAAAACATCTGTACAAGATCTTGAAACATATGAAGGAGAATCAACATTAGCGACTGTTAATAAATCAAAGCAATTGCAATTTGAACAAAATCCTGTCGTAGACAAATACATTTTGATGCCAGCAAATGCTTTGTCAGAAGGTGATATTTTTGATTTGTCTTCAGAATCAAATATTATAACGTCATTCAAATTTGAATCGACTTTTAATGTCGTTGCAAATTTAGTAGGTGGTATGTACAATTCTAGATTATTAACATACGACCCAATCACTATGAGAGTTGGAGCGATTGATAATGAAGGAGCATACGCATCTACTTCTGGTTCATCTAAGGCTACACGAAAATCAAGTGTTAGGCAAAAATATTATGATTTTGATTATTTACAAAGATTTAATCAATTTACACATAACTTTGGTTCGGCAAATCCAATGATTAATAGTGATCATTTTGCATATGGAAATCCTGAAGCCAGTTATAAGTTTGTGACTACGAACTTTGAACGAGATGCAAGAAAGCAAGTAAAGATTTTATCAAAAGATATGGGTGGGGAAACAAATTATGATTTTCAATCTGAAAGATGGTTACTTCCCAATAACTCAAAAAATAGACAAATGAAAAATGTAGTTCTTTCGATTAGAGTACCTGGTAATCATACAAGAACAGTAGGTGATTTAGTAAATATTGATTTACCATCGTCACATTTTTCAGGTGAGAAACATCGTTATTATGCTGGAAATTATTTAATAACTGAATTAAGTCATAAAATTGTTGGAGATTCTTACTATATGGATATGAAATTAGTAAAAGATAATTTTTCAGAAAAATTACAAGAACCGCCATCAGTAGGTGCATTAGAAGGAGAATTAACAACATCTACTTCTTCAGCAGTTTTAGGAGGTGGTGGATCGTTAACAAGTCCAGAGGCAAACACACCTAGAAAAATAGGGTACCTTGAGGGTCAAGGGACATTAACATAAGGAAAAAAATGTTAGACTATACGCAATTCAAAAATGCCGTACCACTAGAAGAAAAACTCATAGTCTATAGTGGCGGTAAAAAATATGGACAAATTGTTTTTCTCGCTGGTGGTGCAGGATCTGGCAAAGGTTTTGCTTCTGAAAAATTTATGCAGAAAGATCTTTTTAGGGTTCGTGATGTGGACGAATGGAAGAAAGCATTTATTAAATTGTCAGCAGATATGAAAAGATATTCTGAACTTAAAGGATTGAATCTTAGAAATCCTGACGATGTGTTTAAGTTACATATGGCAGTAAAAAAGATGGGTATTAAAGGCAGGAGTCTTCAATTACTTTTGAGAGATGTGAGACCTGATAGACTACCGAATATCATGTTTGACATAACATTCAAAGATACTGAAGAAATTGACGAAGCAATACCTATGTTATTAAGAGCAGGATATCAACCTAGAGATATTCATATCACATGGGTTCTTACGAACTATCATATTGCAGTTAAGCAAAATAAAGAACGAGATAGAGTCGTACCTGATGATATTATGATTGGAACACATACTGGTGCCGCAACATCTATGTATAATGTCATCAAAGGCAATTTACCAAGAGGTGTTGATGGACAAGTGAACATCGTATTGAATAATAGAAACAATACTGTCATGTTCAAGAGTAGTGACTTTGCAGATAAAAAAGTAGAGAATGTACAAGACTTTGAGTATTTCAGAATAAAACAAGAAGGTCAACGTATTGATACTTCAGATCAAGCACTAGATAAAGTAATGACATGGGTGAAGAGTAACATACCTAGAAATAGAAAACTTATAGATCTTTTCAGAGACAAAGAAGGTATCATAGTAAAAGATCCTACTAAAGCAACAAGAGACCCAAAAGAAACTGAAAAGTTCGGTATTGGTAGAAGAATTAAACAGAGACTTAGTGCCTAATGGAAAATTTTGCTCAAGCATTTAAAGAATTTGATGCCCAATCATTTATGGGTAAAAATGGTTTTGTATGGTTCTACGGTGTCGTAGAAGACCGTCATGATCCGTTGTATCTTGGTCGTGTAAAAGTTAGATGCATTGGTTGGCACACTGATGATAAAACTCCTGGCTCTGGTATACCTACAGAAGATTTACCGTGGGCAGATGTAATCAATCCAATAACTTCTGCTTCTATGTCAGGTATTGGACGATCTCCTACAGGTATGGTTCCTGGTACACATGTGTTTGGATTTTTTAGAGATGCAAATGAAGCACAAGAACCTGTTGTGCTTGGCACCTTAAATGGTATTCCTGAAAGATTGTCAAATCCAGAAAGAGGTTTTTTTGATCCAAGAACGCCTGAACAAAGAGAACAAGATCCTTTTCCTCCACTCTTTATTGAAAGAACAAACTCCCCAGAAAAGACTAAAATAATAAATCACTTTCCTGTATTTACGCAAAACATAAAGGATGGAACAAAACTGCATGAGATTCATGGTGCTAGTTCATGGGCAAAACATAAATCATTTTTAGAATTATCAAGAGATGACATAGCACAAAAAGCAGAAATTGTAATCAAAGGTTTAAGAAGACCAATCAATACAAACGATTATACAACTGCATATGTACCTGCTAATAACGAAAATGTAAGACTAGGATCTTATATCAATTTTTCTGCACACCCAAATGAAAATAGAACATCATTTAATGAAGATGGTTTTTTAGAATATAGTTTACCAACTACCAATATTCTTGCATCCGCAAAACAAAAAAACAAAGACAAATTTGTAGATCAAAAAAATCCATTCACGAGTGTCATATTCAGAACTCATCGAATCAATCAAGAACTAGAAGAATATAGAGTTGCATTACATTCAAATATTGAGACTACAAATCCTGACAAAAAAATAAATCAACCTGGAAGTACAGGAACTTTAGGTGAGCCTTCTTATCCATTTAATCATGTCACATATTCTGAAAGTGGGCATCTTTTTGAAATGGATGATACTCCAAATAAAGAACGTGTTAGACTCATGCATCGTTCAACATCATATTTAGAATTATTACAAGACGGTGATAGAATTGATAATACCGTAGGTGAAAAATTTGATATGGTCGATTCGAATATTAATACACATGCATTAGGAAATTCTTTTACAAATATAAATGGGTTTTATGATTTATACGTAAACGGTAGTGTTAAGACAGTATCACCTAGTCCATATGATAGTACCGCTACAAGTGCATATAATGTTAAAATAGGTTCAGGTAATGCTACTGTTACAACCGTTGACGGAGATATTAATATTGTTGCTGGCGGTAATGGTCGTGTAATATTAAAAGGTTCTGATATTGTTTATACATCTGGTGATGGCAAACCGTTAGATCAAAAAACTTTTGGATTAGACAATCAAAATCTCAAAGGTTTTAGTATGGGTCAAGTAGATTTAAGATCTAAATCTATGAATTATAAATCTGAAGGTGCCATACAAATGAATTCTTCAAATCACAATATTGTGACAGGAGATTATACAATTAATGCGAATAAATCTATTAAAATGTCTGCGACATTTGGATCAAAAGAATCTATTAATGGATTACTAACATTTGGTTTTCCAGGTGAATTTAATATAGGAAAACAGATCAATATTCTTGCTGGTAAAATGGAAGTCAATTCTATTAATCCATTAGGAGGTTTCGATGTAAATGTTGGTCCTGTAGGTTCACTTACTTCATCATCTATGAATGCTTTGGGTTTTGATTTTACAACATTAGGTAGATATTCTCTTGATGCTAAATTAAAAATTGACATGTCTACTATGGGACCAGTAAGCATTTCAAGTAGTACAATTGGTAGTGTGACTATGGAAAATGCATTGGGTACAGTAAGCGTAGGTTCGATTGGTAAAATAGCAATTGAAAATAAAATAGGTTCACTTGGTGCTATATTAGATGAATTAATGCAAGCACTTTTACAATTAAATGTGCCGACTGGTGTAGGTCCAAGCGGACCCCCAATTAACGCACCTGCTCTAACGGCAGTTCAAGTCAAATTAAAGGCATTATTATCATGACAGAAGACGTAATATTTGAAGAACAAGAAATAAGAAATCATAAATTAGAAAATGTTTTGCAGAAAACATTAGATTTTAATATTCAATATTTGGATTTCTTGGAGAATAAGTTGAAAGAAATGAGAAAAAAAAGAGATGAGTTGAAAAATGGCTGAATCACCTGTAGAATTTGATCAGAGAAAATTATTTGATCAGAGCAATCCTTTGCTAAATGCAGTATTAACAAATATTGCAACTTTTGCAAGTGATGTTTCTGGTGGGCTTGGTACGTTAGTTGAATTTTTAAATTTAACTAAAATTTATCTACAGGCAATTGCTGATCCAATAGCATTAGTATTAATACCAGCAATTGATCAATTAATCGAAGCAATCGAAGATTTAAAAAATATTGGGTTTGGTACGTTATCTGTATGGCCATGGGAGGTAGGAAAAGTTGAAAGTGGTATCGATTCAACAAAAGCACTTGAAGCAATACAATCACTTATTGTTGCGTTGAATCAAATTAATCCTGATAATTTGAAATGGGATCCTAAAACAAATCAATTTCAATCCGTAAGAGTTTTGGGAGATAGAGATGAATTACAACAACAAGGGGCAGGATTTTTAGACTCGCAACCATTTGGTTTTTCTGCTTTTGAACAGGTATCAATCTCAACAGATGAAGAGGGTCAAACTGTTGAGGCGAAAAATTTAGATAAAACATTTATCAACAATACATTAAATACGATTTATAATTATTTAAATCCAAAAGAATGGGAAGAAGGTGATGATGCAACAAAACGTTTTATCAATTCATTAAACGAATCATTTCAAATAAGAACACTTACACCTTCACAATTTGTTTCGGAAGTTAATAGTTCATTTGATGATACAAATGATCCAGCAAGACCTATTGGTAGCGGTGATTATATTGCGTTTGTAGGTTTTTTCGCATTACCTACACATCATGCTTTGAGAGATATGATTAATGCACTTCTCAAATTCTTTGCAAATTTTTTGAAAAACATACCTGATTTACAAGACGATAAAGTTACAGATATTGAATTAGGGCATCCATTAGTAATTGCAGGATTAGAGACTGATTTATTACTAGAAACAAATGACGCCATGGAGTCTGCCGATCTTGAAATAGTAGACGTTGCAAATGAAATTTCGGATGCTCAAGATGCCGAAGACGAAGCAGGAGTTGAATTACTTTATGGTGCAAATGCAGAAAATATACAAAAATATAAACGAATTTTAAAAAAATCCAGGGAACGATATACAAATGCGTTTAGCGAAGTTGTTAACTATTCAACTCAAATAAATGATTTACAACAACAATTATTAACGTCACCAGATACAGTATCAATAGAACAAGAGATTGCTCGTTTATCAGACTTAGCGACAAAGGCATCTAAAGATGTAAGATCTGAATTAATTGCACAACAGGAGTACGGAAGATCGTTAGTCAATGCTACTGCCGAAGCAAATAATTTACAATCAAATTTCAACGACAAAGCAGAAAAAGTAAAGCAAATTCAAGCAAAAAGAAATGCATTAGAAAAAAAGAGAAATGATATTAGTTTCGATACAACTGTTTTACAAGAGAAATTCTATACTTTAGATAATACATCGATGAGAGATCTGTCTGCAATAACAGAAGAAAAAATATTTACACCCAAAAATAATACGCATAATGGTGTGACAATACCGATGTTTGAAGAGGGTACATTAATTCAACAAGGACACGTTTTTAATGATTTTACCGCAGAAGTTGTCAGACATGTAGAGATACGAGTTAAAGATGGACACGTTATAAGCAATAAATTAAAAGTCAGAAAAGTTAGAGGAAATATAAAACATAATACAAGTTCACCTATGCAACAAATAAATGTACCTCCAATTATTGCTTTAGATGGAAAACAATTAGATTCATTTGGAATTTTAAAAACAGGTCGTGGTATTCAAGGAGCAAAAGATTCTTTGAATTTTCCTATGTTTGCACCAACTAATCCTGATGTGCCTGAATTACAACCTGCTTTAAAATTTAAAGCAACTATGGAAACAGGAAGTTTGATTTTAAGAACAGTATTACCAGTTAATGATGAATTAATTAAATACAATTCAACAGGTACTGCACAAGATGATCCTTTGACCGTCACCGATATCTATACCGATCAAAATTTGATTGGTAAATTATCTTTTCAAGTTACGATGGAAAATTTTGTAGAAAATCTCACAATTGGATCACCGATCACGCATAATTTTTTAGTAACATCACCTGTATCCGATGTGAACATACCTGTAAATCCTTTTAACAGATTGGGATGGTCATTATTTCCTGGCATGGGACTAACGCCATGTATAAAAAAAGTTTTGATAGATGGAAAAGAACTGAAAAAACAAGATATAAAAACACAATTATTTAAAACTGTACAGAAGTCTTCCTCTTCAAAAGACGTTGAATATGAAAGCATGAATGAAATAACAATAGAAATTGGAAGAATAACGAAGTCTGGTGAAATAGAATCTTATACAACAAAGGATGTGATAGTACCAAATAAAATTGTTAATAATGCATTTCTTGATGTGCCTTTGACTTTGCATAAAACAACTGGTACAAGATCAAGCATACCAAATTGGAAGTTTACACGAATACAAGATATTTTTCCAGTATATGGAAAAGTTTTAGATCGTATAATAGATAAGTTAGAATTTGCAAAAGATTTGGCGTCTGGATCTTTAGATGACATAGAGAAATGGATTCAATATTTTGAAGATTTAGTAAGAGATCTTAAATTATTAAACAAAGAAATACAAAGTTTACTTCAATTTTTGGCATCAGGATTGGATAAGCAAGGGTTGTATTTTGCAAGTTTTTCTGGTAATGATGGTGTTAACGGATTTAAGAGAAAACTTTCTAATGCAAAAATAAAAAACGTCAACCTTGAACCGATCAAAGAATTTTCTCTTGAACCTGTCGTTGTAAACAGAATTGGGGGTGATGGTGAAACAGTTCAAGCAGAAGTATTAAAACTTGTACCAAAAGAAAATCCTGAAAGCGTAGGTGAACAATTAATATCATGGTCCGATTTAGATTCTTTGAAATATAGCGGAGGATTTGTTTTTTATGCACAAGGAAATGATACTAAACTTTTAGAGAAATTTTTATTAACGAGTGGTTTAAAGAAAGCAGAAGAAAAGGAAAACCCTCTACCAGCAGTAACAACCACAGACGATGATGGTGTAGATTTTAACGTAGTAAATTCCTTACTTGAAAAAGTACAACCAGAGGTTGATAAGATTGAAATAGAGCAAACTGGATTTATAAATGATAATGTTTTTATACAAGCAGAGGGTGCCAGTCTTGTTAGAAAAGATACACAGATAAAAATTACCTTCAAAAATGATAGCATATCGTTGACAAATGATGAAAAACAATTGATAAGAGATGCAAAAGGAAATGATTTCATTTTTGATGTCGATATAAATTACGGGTCACTTATAGCCACAAGAACGACAAATGTTGATGAAGGAAATGTAATATTATCAAATGATAATTTTGTAACTGCAACACCATTAAATTATTCTGTACAACCAGTTAGAGAGACTATAAGTGTGAATGATCAAGAAATAGAAGTTGTAAAATCAGTTATCATTAAACCACAAGATAAACT
>MDSV01003694.1_pt1 | contig 16461 bp, 6 predicted proteins | sample 810851 | NCBI WGS metagenome assembly MDSV01 (sample SAMN05326640, study PRJNA326480) | marine metagenome | isolation source: seawater | place: Atlantic Ocean: North East | collected 2012 | reverse complement strand
CAGCCCCGCCCCTATGCTCCCACGCCCCTCCAACCACCACCGCCCCGCACCCACTCCACCCTGCCCCGCCCCACCCTCTCGTGGTGGCCTCTGCGGCCTCCCGCCTTGCCCTCCCTCACGCCCGCAACCCGCGCCGCTCCAGCTCGCGGAGGCGGCTGCTCTGCCCTCGATGGCCGACGCGGCGGCGCTGCGGAGTCTGCCGGATCTTCTGCGTGGCGCCGCCGTCGACCCAGTTACGCTGCCGGTTGAGCTGCTAGCCCGCCTCTCCTATCCGCTACGCACTTCCTCGACCCAGGACCTGGCCACCGTGACGGTTGGATGCTGCGGCGACGTCCCGGCCGCGGCGACCAGGGAGGCGCACTTCGCGGCTTCGAGCTTCACAGACCTGCCCGCGGGGGCGGAGGACTGGATGAGGCCGTGGCTTGGGCGCGCGGCGGGCGCCGAGACGTGGCTTGCGACTGAGGTGCGCTCGCGCGGCCGCAGGGAGGGGAGGGAGGGGAGGGACGGAGGAAAGGAGGGGTCGCGGGGAGGGGGAGTCGCGGGGAGGGGGATGCGGGGGGAAGCCCGCTCCCTGTGACCTTGCTGCGCGAGGCCGTAAAGGGGTCGGAGGGGGAAGGGTCGGGGAGGGGGGGTGAGGGGGTGGGAGGGGGGTGCTTGGGTGTCACGGGGGGCGAATCAGAGGAGGCCCACCCCGCCCCGCGGCGCGTGCAGGTCCTCGCTCCCGCGGCCGACCTCGTGACCGCGTCGTCGCTGCCCCAGCTCGCGTCGCTACCGCTAGCCGTTGGCGGCACCCTCGCGCCGCCAGCCCGCTGGGCAGGCGGCACTGCCGTGGAAGACTCGTGGCTGGGGCGCCTGCCACGCATGGACGGCGCGAGTACGCCGGTGCTCAGCTTCGCGCCGCCGATTGTTGGCGGCTTCGCCGCGCCGGCCGATTCGCCGCGCGGCACAGCGCAGCTCGCGATTGACGCTTTCGGGCCGCTGCGCCCGCGCCCGACAGCCTCGCTGCCGGACGAGCGCGTCATCAGCTCGCTGCCGGAGATCGAGGCCCTGCGTGGAGCCCTCGACAGCGACGGCCAGATCCCCTCCCCGTTCGGCACGCAGCCGCTCGTCGGCGGCCGCCTCGCCGACGCCGGCGCCCCCGTCGAGAGCAGCTTCGGCGCCGTGCCCGCCTCCACGGCGTTCGTGCGCACGGCCCTTGCGGCGCGCCCGTTCGCCGTCGCTGTGCCCCGCGCCTTCGTGGCGCCGGCGCAGACGGATTGGCACCCTCCCCCCGCGGTGGACCTGAGCCCGTGGGAGCACAGCCCGCCGTCGCTCGCAAGCTTCTTCATGCCCGCGGCCGAGCAAGCCGGGCGCGCAACGCTCCTTCCGGCGGCTCCGATGGACGCGCCCATGACGGTAGCGCCGACCTTTCTTCTGGCGAGCCTCCGCGCGGCTGAAGCCCCCACGCTTACGGCTGCTCCCCTCCTGCTCACCTCACCGCAGCTGCTTCCCGCGGCACAGCCGACCGCGCGCGCACCCGAGCTCCTGCCCGCCGCATCGCTGCCCCCGGCATCGTCCCTGCTCGCGGCGGCCGTCGGTGATGTCGCACCAGCTGGTTGGTGGGTGCCAGGCACAGCAGCCGCGCCCCCGGGCACCGGGCTGTTCCCGGCCGTGGACTACGATGAGGCGTGGCTCGCCCGCCTTGCCCGCACGGGCGGCTCAAGTGCGCCGCTTCTCAGCTTCGCCTCCCTCGGCGTGAGCTTCGCCCTCGTGCCGCCGCGTGCGACGGACGGGCCGCGCGGGCCGGCCCAGCTTGAGCTGGACGCCCTCGAGCCGCTGCGCTCGGTGGCGCTCTCGGTGGCGCTCTCGGTGGCGTCCGTCCTGCCCGACACGCTTAACGCGCCACTGCCGGGCGTGGGGTTCGTTGACGGAGCTCCCGCCACGCCGGAGGTGCCGTCAACCTGGCCACCGCTGACGCCCGTTGTTGGGATCGGCCCGGCCCCGACGCGGCACAAACCGCTCCCCGCGCAAGGGGCGGCGGCAGCACTCTCCCTCGGGCATGCCCATGCTCCCTCGCGCGACGAGGCCGCCGCAGTCCCGAGCGCCGAGCTGACCCTGGGACCGTCCGATGCTGGACCGACGCCGACCGATGAGCTGCCCGCGTACCTGCAGCACGCCCCCGACATCGCCTCACCCCGTTCGGACCGCTTCGTGCTCGGCACGTCGCTGCCAGAGGTGACTTCCTTCGCGGAACTCGTGGACCTCGGCGCGATCGGCGCCTCGTCTGCGCCTGCGACCTCGGTCGCCGCCCGTCTCGCCGGCTTGCTGCGCCTGACCTCGCTCCCCAGCGCACTCCTCCGGCCAGCGCGGCTGGCGCCGTCGCCACCCGCGCTGCCGGCTGCCCCGGCGGTGCCACCGCAGTGCTACAGCGGCGACGCGCTCACGGCGGCCGTGCCTGCGCGCCCGCGGCTGTCTGCGGCGAGCCCAGGCTTCAACGTGCTCCGGCCCGAGACAGCGCTCGACGCGGGCTGGGGGGAGTTCGGCTTCGTTCGGGACGCCCCGCCCGGCTCGGAGGGACGCGTTGAGGCCCACCTCGGCGGCGGCGGCGTTTATGGCGCGCCGGCGATGTATGAGACCGCTCGTCCGCGCGCGGCGGCCGTCCGTGCTGTGCTGCGCACCTCGCCGCTCTGTCGGGACCGCAATGACCTGCGCGTCGCGTACCAGCTTCGCGGCGCCTCTGGCGCTTCTCAGGTCGACCGCACCGGCCTGGTGCTCACTCTCCTCATCCGCGTGAACGAGACCTCGGCCGCGCGCGAGTACCGGTGCGCCGAGCCGGCAACGAGCGGCGGCGTGGGTGAGTGCACCGCTGCGCTCCCGCCCGAGGACTTTGGCTCCGTCGCGCGGCGCGTGCTCGTGCGTGTCGCCGCGGCGTACGACGGCGTGCGCGCGGCCGTCTCGCCGCCGCTCCCGCTGGACCTCGTGCCCGTGGCGCCCGCGGGCGCGCTGGGCGAGGCGGGGATGCTCCTCGCCCTGCCACCCTCGCCGCGCTTCGTCGGCGAAGAGTTCGACGCTGTGCTGCATGCGCACACCGGCCCACCGAACTTCTTGCTCACGGGGTGGGGCTTCCATCTCGCGTACGATGCCACTGTCATCCAGCTGGTCGGAGAGCCGACGTTCAGCGACCTGTACCAATCCCCCGGCTTCACCCACGACGAGGCCGCCGGCACTCTCGATGCGGTGGCAACTGGGCTTCGCGCAGCTGCGACGCGCGACGATGTGCGGTCGCAGCGCGCCCTGCGTCTCGCGACGCTGCGCTTCCGCGTGCTGCGCCGCTGCGGCGGCGGCTCGTGCGAGGTGCTGTCGGCCGTGGCCACGTCCATGGTCAACCAGATCACGCTCGAGTACGTCTCAAACGCGACGGCCTGGGCGTCCGATCACCGCGGAGCGTTGCGGCCTCGCGGCGCGCTGGTGATCGAGAAGACGCGCGAGATTGGGGTCCTTGCCTACGCGGAACAGGCCGCGCTCGTCAACACTGCCGCCCTCAATGGTGGCGCGGTCGCGGTCACCATCCGCGCTCTTTCGCTCTACAACCGGGCGGCGCAGCGCAGTGCCCCGGCGCCACCATACACGTGCAACGTGACCGAGCTTGCCGTTGGATCGGCCGTCCACCCGAACAGCGGCGGAGAAGCGCCTTCGGCCACGGCGGCTTCGAGCTGCTCCATCGTCCTCGATCAGCACGCAACGCGCGGCGGGGCGCTCGAGGTGGGCGTGGCGTCGCGTGAGAGCTCCGCTGGCGCGCTTGTGCATATCCACGTGTGGTACCCGGTCTCAGTGTCGGTGCGCATCGCGGACACCCGGCTGCAGCGCGTCGGTGGCGTGGCGGCGGCCGCGCGTCGGTGCCACCACCCTCCTGGCGCTTACCAGGCTACCGACGTGTCTGCGGCCGCCTCGTTCGGCGGCGACGGCCTCGAGACTGTCTCTGACTTGGAAGTGACCGCGCTGGTGAGCTTCATGACCGGCAACGAAACGGTGGCCCGCATGCGGGGTGCCACGCTGCTCGGGCTGCACCCCGGTGCCACGTGGGTGGCAGCGAGCGTTGCTGCCGCAGGCCGCATCGCCCTCGCCGACGCTGCGGTGACGGTCCACGACGAAGTGGTGTCTGTCGCTCGGTTGAGCGCGGTCGTCGTCACGGGGGTCGTGTGGACCGTCCCGCCGCCCCCGGTCGTGCCGTGGGCGCCGGCCACCTCTACGTTCACGTCGCAGGCTCGGTTCGACCAGTCTCTGTCGGCGGAGGGTGCCACCGGCGACGTGATCGCGATCGCCGCGCTTTCTGACGGGCACGAGCGGCCGCTTTCGGCCGACGAGCTCGCCGTCGTCTCGCGCTCGCCGAGCCTCGTCGCCATTGCGCCAGGCCCCGGTGGCAATTGGGGGGTGCGGGTCGAAGCGGGTGCCACCTCCGAGTGCGGCCCGCTCGTCGAGGTCGCTTGGCTCGTTTGCAACGCGACTCTTGCTGTTGGCGAGGCGCTGGCTAGCGTGCAGCTTCCGCGGGCGATCGCGATCCGCGTCCTGCCGTTCGGATGGCTGACAACTCCGGAGGATCCGGCTGCGCAGCAGCCCATGTCTGTGCCGCATGCCGCTCCCCTCCGCATCGTCGTCGACTTCTCGGACGGGACGAGCCTTGACCTCTCGGCCGACCCGCGCCTCACTCTGAGCGTCGACGACACCTCTTGCGCGGCGATCGAGAGTGGCGAGCTGCGTGTGAAGCGCGGGGCAACCTGCGTGGAGGTGACCGTGCTCGCGGTGCTGCCGTCGCTCGCCCCTGGCCTGGTCGGCTCACGCACCGCACGGCTGGTGCGGCTGGACGCGGTGGAGCTGGCATTCCTGCCGCACCCGAGCTTCCCCGGGCACCACGCAGTGGACGCCATGGCGCTGCGGCGGGTCGCGTGCACAGGCGTCTTCCAGCGTGCGCAAGCTTTGGTGAGGGCCCGTCTCAGCAACGGCTCGCTCACCACCATCACGTCGTACGCCGCGCTCACCTCCTTGACGCCGGCGGTCTCCGTGGAGCGCGAGGAATCGCCACGCGCGGACGGCGCGGCGGCGGCCCCATGGATCGTGTCCGCGACCGCTGCCGCCAACGCCACGCTGAGCGCAACCTTCCACTCCCGCATCGGCACGCGTTTCCTGTCCGTGCTCGACGAGGGTGTCGGCGTCGACGCGGTGAATTACAAGCTCGCGGGCGCGGCGGCGGCGAACAGATTCAGCTTTGTGGCGCTGGCCGGCAGCGCGCGCCGTAGCAAAGTGGAAGTTCGTTTCGCAGACGGCACTGCCTTCGCAGACATCGCCGATGCGGACTGGATCGCTCCCGGCGCACTCGTGCAGTTCAGCACGACCGACCCCGCGGCGATCGACATCAACAGCAGCAGCGGTGTAGCCACCCTCCTCGGGAATGCACCCACCCGCGTCACGTTGAGCGCGGGATCAGTCTGCGCCGACCGTCTCTCGGGCTCGGCGAATGTCGCGGCCAACCTGCAGCCCGGCCTGGCCGATGTGGACCTCGGGAATGAGATCGGCCTGCAGTTCGAGCAGGAGCAGGAGGGCGCCGCCCTTCGTGTGCCGGCACGCGCCAACGTCGGGGGCGACCGCCTTGTGACTTACCAGCTCAGGGTGGAATTCGACCGCCAAATCTTTGAGGCCTCCGCGTGCGCGGGCGGTGACCTCGCCGGCTTCACTTGCACGATCAACGACCCTGTGCACGAGGCGTTGCTTATCGCCACGGATCCGGCCTCCGTGAGGCGCGGCGGTGGCGTGCTCCTCGGCTCCCTCACGTTGCGTGTCGCGGGTTCCGGGGTGACGCTGCTCACCGGGTTCGTCGTCGAGCTTGTGCGCAAGAACGGGCGCGATCAGACGATCCGCGCGGCAGAGGCCCTCATCGCGGCTGGCACTGGCTTCGCGGACGTCAGGGCGACGGCGGCGCGCCGACGGCGATTGCGGCCTAGCGGCCCGCCGCTGCGCTCACGAGAGTTGCAGGAGAGCCGCTGCGAGCTGGTCGATGGCTGCCTGGCCGGCCTCTGGGGTGACGTGAGCGGCGACTGCAGGTTCACGTCGTACGACGTACTCTTTGCGCAAGAGGTCTTTCTTGGACAAATGAAGCTTGAGAGCTTGTGCGCGTGGTCACGGCAGCAATTGGACCCCACGCAGGACGGACACTTCGCCAGGGTGACGGATGCAATCTACCTGCAGCTCGTCGTCGCCCGCAAGTACCGTTTCCTGGCGAACGTGAGCGTCGACGACAGCAGGGTCGTGCAGGGCACGAACGGGCCGTTGCTTGTTACCGTGCTCTTGTACGACGAGGCGAGCGAGCCTGCCACACGGCGCACCAGCGTACGCATGGAACTTGGCTACCGGGGCGCACCACCGCTGTACGCTCTGGGGGAGGCGGACACAGCGGAGGAAGAAGGGCTCTCCCGGGGAGGGGTGTCCCCCGCTGGCAACTGGCTTGCGCGAGCCTCGGACGCCACGGGACGCGCTGGCGCCTACGGCGTCGCCGTCGCGCCGGACGGCGGCTGGGAGCCCCAAGAAGACCCCGTCGGGATTGCGATCATGGTGGAGACCGTGGACGCGCTGGGTAACGCGGATGAGGAACGCAAGTTTGCCTTCTTCGGGAGCAGCGCCTCTCCCTTTGGCGAGCTGACGCCCGTCGGGATGGAGCCGTTCCGCCCCTTCCGCTTCTTCAGTGTGCAGTCGGCTGGCAGTTCGCCGCCACCCCCTTTCCGGCCTCCCACCGAGCTTACGCCAACGAGCTTCACCTCGGCTGTTGTGCTGTCGCTGGCCGTGTCGCTGCTCGCGCCGGCGGCATCCCTCGCCACACCGAGCGTGAGCCTGGACGCCTCGCCACCCCCTGCAGCTGCGGAGCTACCGCCTGCCCTGCTGCCCCCGGCGCCGCCTTGGGGCTTGTCGCCGACGGCCGCACCTCCTCCGACGCCGCAAGGCGGATTGCCTCCGCTGCCAGATGCGTCGCAAAGTCCTGGCATGGCTGACGCTCCGTCGCCCTTGCCGCCCCTGCCGCCGGCGCCTCTTGACCGCCCTTGGTCGACGCCGCCGTTTCAGCTGCCGCCTTGCCCACCCGTCGTCCAGGGCGCCATGCCGCCGCTTCGTGCCGGAGACGGCGAGGCTCCGACCTCGCCCCTCCCTCCGCAGTCCGCGCGGCCGCCCCCACCGTTGCCACCGGAGCCCGCCGCGCATCCCACTTCGCCGCCCCCGGCAAGTGGGATCGATCCGCAACCGTGCGACGTCTCGGATGCCTCTCACCTCGTTGGGGCTGCGCTCCCGTGCGTGCACGTGGGGTGCTTGGTACCTACGGCCGACAACTACAACCCGTCCGCGACTCGCCACAATCGTTCAAGCTGCGTGCACTCGGTTGGACCACCTCCGTCCGCAAACGCATCGTACGGCTGCACGCACGCGCTGGCAATGAACTGGGACTCGCTGAGCACGGCCGACGACGGGACGTGCGTATTCGAGCGCGTCGGCTGCACGGACTCGACAGCGGTAAACTTCGAGTCGCAGTTGACTCGCGGCGATGCGGCCCGATGCGTGTGGGCAATCCCGGGGTGCATGTTTGCCAAGGCCCTGAATTACGATTCGACGAGCACAATCGATGACGGCGCGTCGTGCATCTTTGAGCGGCGAGGCTGCATGGACTCCACGTCGGCGAACTTCGACTCCAGGGCGAATGCGGCGGGCTCTTGTGTCGGCAGCAAGGAGTTGGGGTGCATGAATCCCGCGGCCGTAAACTTTGACTCACGGGCGACACTTCACGACGCTTCGTGTATCTACAAGAGGCGCGGTTGCCTGAATTCGACGGCCTCGAACTATGACCCGCTCGCCGAGGTGGATGCGCCGTGCGTGCATGGTGTGCAGAAGCGAGGGTGCCTCTGGCCAGGCGCCACCAACTATGATTCGACCGCCACCACCAGCGCCGACAACTGCGAGATTGCCCTGCGGGGGTGCATGGACTCGCACGCCCTGAACTATGTGTCACTCGCGACGCTGCCGCCTCAGTCGGGCGCGGCAGAATGCGTGCCGCGGCGGCCAGGCTGCTTGGCGCCGCACGCGTTGAATTATGATTCCTCGGCGACGACGCAGGACAGCGCCCTCTGCAGGTTTGCACGGCGCGGCTGCCTCGACTCGACGAACCCGGCGTATCGCTCCTCTGCGAATCAGGAGGACGCCAGCCTGTGCGTGATGCCCCAGACGCGCGGCTGTATGGACCCCGCGGCGACCACATACGACTCGGCTGCGACGGTGCACGCGACCCTCGACTGCAAGTACCCTCGAGCGGGATGCACGTCTCCCGCCGCGCCGAATTTTGAGGCATGGGCAGACTTGGACGACGGCTCCTGCGCTCCGCTCCGTTACGGCTGCACGTCGCCCGCAGCGCTGAACTTCGATTCGCGCGCCTCGGTCGTCGACTCCTCCTGTAGGTTCCCCGTGCTCGCTTGCCTCGACAGCCTGGCCGCTAACTATGCGAGTGAGCTCGAGCCCGGGCCGCGCGTGGTGTCGGCCCCTGATAGCTGCGTTTACGCAGGCTGCACGGACTCTCGCGCCTCAAACTACGACCGCTCGGCCTCCATCCTGGACCTGAGCTGCGTGTTTTCCGCGCCAGGCTGCCCAGAGGGCACGTGCCTTGGGTGTACGGATTCGCAGGCGCGCGCCGCCCGTGCGGCACTATGTAGCATTCCCACGCCCCGCCTGCGCCTGCGCAGCTCTCACCGGCGCGCCGTGGCCGCAGGCTCGCAATTTCGACACGAGCGCCTCACGGGACGACGGAAGCTGCATTCCCCGGCTGCCCGGATGCATGGACTCTTCGGCTGCCAACTTTCTTGTCGACGCTGATCTTCCCGCTGGGTGCCGGTTTCCTGGGTGCCGCGCTTCGGGTGCGCTCGGCTGCGCCGATTACTGCCCTGCCCCAAGCTTCCCCTCATCGCCGCCACCGATTCCCGCGCCGCCTGATCGCAGGCGCGTCGAGCTACGACGCGAGTGCGAGCTTCCACGACCCGAGCTCGTGCGTATGGCCCCGCTCGGGTTGCACTGAAACTCGCGCTGCGAACTTCGACGCGCTCGCGGCTGTGGACGACGGCTCCTGCTTCCTTCTCGGATGCACCGACTCGACACAGCTCGGGTTCGACCCGGAGGCGAACCTCGACGACGCAACCTGCCGCACGGCACTTTCAGGATGCGCAGACGTGGGTGCTGTGAACCACTGGCCGATGGGCACCATCGACCGCGAGGACCCGGGCCTCTGCCGCTACACCGGCTGTACCGACAGCGTGGCCGCCAACTTCAACCCGTCGGCGACTGACGACGACGGTGGTTGCGAGTTCACCCGCGCTGGGCTCGTGGCATCCGCCTTCGGCTATCTTGACAGCTGCTCTGCGTTCGTCGACACTGATGCTGATCTCCGCCAGGATGAAGACGAGCCGCGCGGCCGGACGGACCGCGGGGGCTACTTGAGTCTGACTCGCCGCACGTCGCACTACGTGCAGCTACTGCCAGGCTCGGTTGACTCGCCAAGTTGCACGGACGGCCTTCTCGGCGTCCGGCTTCAGGTGCTGCTGCTCACGCACGCGAGTGCGGAGGTGATGACCCCGCTCACCACGCTCGCAAGCGTGCTCAGCATGCCAGGCCGTGGCCTCACCCGCAGCGAGGCGAGTGACACCGTCTGGCGGGGGCTGGAGCTGCCGGAGCGCTCCGTGTGGGAGTTCGACGCGCTGGCGCAGATCTTTGCCGCGCCCGCGCAGCGCGAGTCCGCGCTCTGGCTTGTGCGCCAGCAGCAGGTGCTCGGCGCCGTCACCTGCGCTTATCGCCTGATCGCGGACGTGATACCGGACTTCGACCCGATTACTTTCTCTTTTGCCGCCTTCGCCGCCCTAGCCGACATGATCCGCACGGCGTCTGTGTCGCTCACGGCCCCAGAAAGCCACATGCAGCTGGCGAACCAGACCGCCTCCACGCTCGACCTCCAGTTCTCCGACTTTGTCGACCGCGCCTACGATACCAGCGCCGAGTGCGCGAAAGATAGCCGCGCGCTCGCCGACATCGTCGCGTCATTCTTGGACGGCGAGATCACCCGGCGACGTATTCTCGCAGCTAACGACGTTGCTGCCCTGGTCTGCTCGCTGGTTCTGGCCGCTGCCCCGAGCGGCGATCACCTGTGCGGGCGCAGCGCGGACAATGCCAGTGCCCTCTTCGGCTGCCTCGATCCCGGGGCTGCGAATTTTGACCCGGCGGCCCACTTCAGCGCTGGCTCTTGTGTGCACGAGGGCTGCACGAGCAGCGCCGCAGCGAATTTTGACCCGCGCGCGAGCGTCGACGATGGGAGCTGCCGCCCGGTTCGCGTCGGCTGCACCATCGACGTTGCGGTCAACTTCGACTCCGCGGCAACCCGGTTGGATGACAGCTGCGAGTTCATCTTGCTCGGCTGCACAGAGTCGGCGGCCAGCAACTACGAGCGCCGCGCCACCTGGGACGACGGAAGCTGCGTGCCCGACGTTCGGGGGTGCGTAGTCCCAAGCGCCTTGAATTTCGACTCTGCGGCGACAACAAACTGGGGCTGCCAATTTGTGCCGTCCGAGCCCCGCCCCGCCGAGGATCTGCGGGCTGGCTGCACGGACCCGGAGGCTTCGAATTTCGAGTCGCTTGCAAGCGCGTACCAAGTCGGAGCGTGCCGCTACGATGTGACAGGCTGCACGGATCCGTCGTCCGTCAACTACTTGCGAGTGGCCACGCTCGACGATGGGTCGTGCCGAGCCAGGCATCCAGGATGCCTTTCGCCTCTCGCGGCCAACTATGACAGCGACGCCAACATCGACATGCCCGCGTCCTGTGTCTTCCCCGATGCGGGCTGCACCGTCGAATCGGCGTTGAATTTCGAGCCCGATGCAACCCGCGACGATGGCAGCTGCCTGTTTGGTCGTGCGGGGTGCGACGACTCTCGCGCGCTGAAGTGCGCCGCCGCCCTTCCCGCTGCCCAGAAAGCGAACCCCTGCCCCGCAGCAGCCACCTCCCCGCACCGCGTTCTCCCTGTTCTTCTGTCTCCCGCGCGTCCTCGCTGCCTTCCTTCCTCCCCTGTCGCTGGCACGGCTTTTGTCCGCCGCGGGCGCCGCAAGCACTCCGCCCCCGTCCCCGTCGTTGGGGCGCTCCCTCCTCTCATACTCCACTTCTGCCCACCTGCATCGCAGTTTCGACCCGAACGCGACGGTGGCTCGAGGCTGCGTCTTCGCTGGCTGCGCTGACTCTCGTGCTCTGAATGCGGATGCCGAAGCGGATGTGGACGACGGGAGCTGCGTGTATGCGCACGCCTCGTGCAGCGACTCTTCTGCAGCCAACTTTGCGCGCGGCCGCATTTGCCGCTACGGCGGGTGCTTGGAAGCAAGGGCTCAGAACTTCGATCCGTCCGCAGACTTCGACGACGGGAGCTGCGCGGTAGCCGCGGGTGTCCTCGGCTGCACGGACAGCGCAGCCGAAGACTACGATTCGCTGGCCACCTTCGCGGGCCCGTGTGCGCGAGGGGGGTGTACGGACTCGCTGCTGCCCGGCTACGACTCACGCGCCACTTACGCCGATGGAAGCTGCGCCGTTGCGATCTGGGGCTGCACGCGCCCCGACTCGATCAATTTCCAGTCGTTCGCCACCTCAGACGACGGGACCTGCGTCAGCATGCCCGCCGATGCTTCAGGCACCCGGCCCGCAGGCGCCGAGTGCCGCGGCGCAGAGGACTCGGGCTCCTGCGCGCGTCCAGGCTGCACGCACAGTGATCGCCCTGGGTATGACCCGCGCGCCACGTTCGACGACGGAAGCTGCGGCGTGGCCATCCTTGGCTGCCTGGACTCTCGCGCCGCAAACTACCGATCCGCGGCCACTGAGGGCACGAGCGCGGACTGTGCCCTTCGGGGCTGCACGCATTCTCGAGCGCTCAACTTCGACTCTCGGGCCACGGTTGACGATGGCGGGTGCGCCCACCCGGTGCGCGGGTGCGTGGACTCAGACGCGCTAAACTTCGACCCGGGTGCGACGGTCGACGCCGGCTCGTGCTACATCCTCGGCTGCCCCGATTCGTCGTCGCCGGCATACACCTCGCGCGCCACGGTTGACGACGGCTCGTGCGTCATTCCCGTGCGCGGGTGCAGGGATCCCGCCGCCGACAACTTCCAACCACTGGCAACTGCGGATGGCGGTGTGCCGTGCGTATACGTCGGCTGCATGGACCCCCTCGCCGCGAATTTCGATCCTCGTGCCGCGTTTGCGAGCGGCGCGTGCGAGTACTCCTCCCCACCGTCCCCGCCGCCCTTGCTGCCGTCGGCACTCGTCAGCGACTTGAGTGGCCACGTCACCGTAGCCTCAGCCCGGCTGCACATCCCCGCGCCTCTGCGCGATCTCGAGCCTCTGGGCCCGTATGCCAACTTCGGGACCTCGGTGAGCGTGCTGGGGGACCTGGACGGCAATGGTGCGCTTGACCTCGCCGTGGGCGCAGTGGGCGCTCATGGCGAAGATCGGGCGGGGGCGCTGTACGTTGTGCTGCTGCAGGCGCGCGCGCAAACGGGAGGCGCCGACGTTGCCGCGCTGGCCCTGGTCAAAGCCAGCGCGGGCGTGCCCCTGGGCCGTTTCGACCTCCTCGGCTCGAGCGCCGTCGCGGTCGGCGACGTTGACGGGGACGGCGTTGCCGACGTCGCCGTCGGCGCACCCGGCTGTGACGGCTCGGCTGGCCGGCAGACGGGCGCTGTCTTTCTCCTCTTCTTGCGGCCGGACGGCACGCGCAAGGCCCAGTACGTCAAGTTCGCCAACGAGTCAGGGGCCGGCGGGCTGGCGCTCGAGCGTTACGGGCAATTTGGTGCCGCCGTCGCCCCTCTTCATTTCGACGGCGGCGTCGCGACCGAGCTTGCCGTCGGCGCGCCCGGCAGCGGGGGGGGAGGCGCGGTGCACGTGCTGACGCTTGGGCCCGGCGGCAAGCTCCTCGGCTCCAGGCGTCTCATGCCGATTGACGACGACGGTGGTCGCTACGGCGCTTCACTCGCCTTCTCGCCCAACCCCGCCGGCGCGAGCGAGCTCCTCGTTGGCGCGCCCTTCGCGCGCGGCGGGCTGGGCGCCGTGCATCGCGTCGGGCGGAGCGGCGAGCTCTTCGGCAGCATGTACAGCCCCGTCTTGGGCCGCGGGACGCAGTTCGGTGCCTCCGTCACCGCGTGCGCCGACTGGGATGGCGATGCGATACCGGAGCTTGTCGTCGGCGCGCCTTCGGAATGTTGCGGGGGCGCGCTGTACGTGGTCCTGCATGCGCGAGACGCGCATGTGCGGCTGGAGGGAAGCGAGCTGGGACTGCCATCGAACGCGCGCTTCGGTTGGAGCCTCGCAGTCCTCCAAGACGGCGGGCCCGTGGTCGCGGTGGGCGCCACCGGCCTCGACGATAGCGCGGGGGGGGTGCAACTGGTTCGGCTTAACCACACCCGCTGGTCCGCCGCACTCGCGTCGCCGTCCCCATCATCGCGGATGCCCGTCCTCTCGCCTCGCCCCGCGCTCCCCGGCGCCCCCCCTCCGGTCGGGGCGACTGCGCCGCGTCCGCCGTCGCCGGTCGCTGTCGCCGCCATTGCCCCCGGCGGCCGATCTCACGGCCTGCGTGAGGACGCCGTGTCGCCGCCGCACCCGTTCCTCTCAGCGCCAGCCGTCGCCGTGTACGTGATCGTCGGCCTCGGCATCCTCGCGGCAGGCTACTTCAGCCAGAGCCCCTCGCGGCGGCTGCGGACCGCGCGCACGTGGGCGCCCGACTTGCTCGTGCGACTGACGCTGCCCAGGCTCGAGTTGAGGGGCGGGGCGGGGAAAGCGGTTGGCGGCGGTGGCACTCAGAGTGAGCACCGCTACCGCCACAACTACTATTGAGAGAGAGAGATAACTTTGCTTTAACCACAGCGCGTACTGCGTACACGAGGCACGGGCGACGGTAGCTAGGCGCCGTCGGAGGCCATCAGCGGCTGCTGCGCGAGTCCGCGCACCACCTCCTGGTTCAAAGTGCGCACAAAGCGCGCGCAGTCGTCCGCGACGGGCTGGTACTTCGTCTCGAGCGACCGCGCGGTGATGAAGTCGGACGACGAGAAGACGCGCTCTTCGTGCGACCGCATCGCCTGGGTGGGAGCGCGGCGGGCTCGAACGCGCACGAGGGCACGGAGCGGCGCGCGCGCGCGGCGCGGCGCGGGGCGGTGGCGCGCGCGTGCACCTGCTCGAGCTCGTCGAGCTCGACGGCGAGGGCGTCGGCTGTGAGCCGGCTGCTGAGCTCGTCGTGCCTCGCTCTCGCGCGCCGCGCCTCCTCCTTCAGTCCGCCGGAGCGGCCGATGGCCTGCTGCTTGGCCGCGCTCAGTTCCTCGCGCCGCCGCCGCGAGGTCTCCTTCAGGCTCTTGAGGTCCCGGTAGGTGTCGAGCTCGCTGGACATCGACGCCTGCGACCGGGAGGTGCGCGGCGGTCGGCGCGTCGAGGTCGGCGCGCACGCGCGCATGCCGCGGCTCCGCGCGGCAGCAAGGGCGCGGGGCGCACGCGCGCGCACCATCCTCTCCGCAAGCTGGCGCAGCTCGACGGAGATCTTCTCGTCGAGCGTGTCGATTTTCTGGAGCTCTTGCTTGCGCCGCTCGAGCTCCTGGCCGAGCCGCTCCGACGTGGACGCCGAGTTGCCCATCTGCATCTGCTTGAAGTCGAGGTCCGACTTCATCTCCGCGAGCCGGTCCGCGTTCAGGCGAGAAGGGTTCTCCATGTGCTCGAGCTTGCGCGCGAGCGTCTGCAGGAGCCTCACGATTTCCTTCTGCGCCGCTTGCGTCTTATGGAGCTCCTCCGCCTTCAGGCGGTCGAACGAGTCGATGAGCTCGGACATCTCCCTGTCGCGCTGAAAGAGCTCCTGCGCGCGCGGAGCGGGCGGGGCGCGGGGCCTTCGGCGGCCGGCGTGGCGCTCCAACCAGAATCATCGGCACGCGGCCGACCTGGTACTTCTGCGTCTTGGGGTTGTTCGCCTCGTTCAGGTCAACGTCGAGCTGCGACAGCTGGCCGCGGCCCCGGCGCACGCTGTCCTGCGCCTCGGCGACCCGCCGCTCCGCGTCGGCGATTTCGCCGTTGTCCGCCTTCACCCTCTGCAGCAGCGCGTCCTTCTGCTGCTGCAGGGTGAGCTGAGGCCCGTCGAGCTCCTCCGAGAGCGCGAGCCGCTGGCGGCTCAGCCGACGGAGCTCCTCGCGGAGGGCGTGGGCGCGGCTTCGGTTTGGGTCTCTCGAGACCGCCTGGCGAGGGGCGGAGGAGGGGAGGGAGGCGGGATGGGCGGTGCTTCCGGCGATGATGGGGCTGGGCGGTTCGGGCGGGGGTTTCGGGGTGAGGGGTGTGAGGAAGGGGGCGAGGAGCTTTGGCTGCTGGCCTTCTCAATCTCCGCGATGCGTTCCGCGAAGAAGCCGAGCTCGGCCTCCCGCTTCGGGAGCTCGTGCGCGGTCCAGCGCCGATGCTGCGCGTCGAGCTCGAGGAAGCGGTCCCTCTCCGTGGGATCGACCGCCTCGAGCCGGCGCACCATCTCCTCGTGGTGATCGTGGAGCTGCTGCTCCGCTGCCCGCGCCTGCGCGTGGCGCGCGGGAGGAATGGGGTGGAGGCGAGGGGCCGGGCGCGCGCGGCGGGGTTGGTGTGGGCGGGATGGGGGCAGGCGGCGGCGGCGGCGGCGGCGGCGGCGGCGGCGGCGGCGCGACCTGGGACTCGGCCGACTGCCGCTGGTTGAAGACCTCGTCGACGCGATGGCGCTCCGCGTTGTTCGCGCTGCTCAGCTGCGCGTGCTCCGCGTCCACCTCGTGCACCTCCTTGTGCACGCGCGTGCGGTCTAGCATGAGGTTCAGGTCCGCGAGGGTGCCCTGCGACGCGCGGCCGCCGGCGAGCGCGTTGAGTGGGCGACGGGAGGGCGGGCGGCAGCGGGACGACGACGCGCCTGCAGCGTGCGCATGTCGTTCGACAGCGTCTCGTACTTGCGCTCGAGCTGGCCGTACGCCGCATTGTCCCGGCGCCCCTGGTCGATCTGGCCCTGCATCGTCCGTATCTCCTCCTGAATGTCGGCGCACTTGGCGCGCAGCACCTGCAGGTAGAACGAGTTGTCCTGCACCTGGCGGGCGGGCCCGAGCCCCGCCGTCTTCTGCCCGCTCAGGCCCTGCTGCGTGACGGGGCGCTCGGCGACGTTGATGTGGGTCGCCAGGCCGACGCCCGAGCGGCTTTGCGGCCGCTGCGCCGTCGTGACCCCCGAGCGGCTCTGGGGCCGTTGCATCGAGAAATTCGGAGTTTCTCCCGAGTTAGGAGCTCCTACATTTCTCGGCGCGCTTCGCTGCCCATGCGGCCCGCTTCGCTGCCCATGCGGCCCGCTTCGCTGCCCACGGCCCGCTTCCCACGGCCCGCTTCGCTCTTCCTCTCCGGAATGGTGGCGATGATCAT
>MDSV01143939.1_pt1 | contig 16466 bp, 20 predicted proteins | sample 810851 | NCBI WGS metagenome assembly MDSV01 (sample SAMN05326640, study PRJNA326480) | marine metagenome | isolation source: seawater | place: Atlantic Ocean: North East | collected 2012 | reverse complement strand
GATGCAGGTATGGGCAAAGGAGCATTGATTGCCAATATCATTCAAGAACTTTCTGGAAAGGATATCAAAATGCCTGTGCTGCATCATTTTTGTGGCAGCGGCATTCAAAATAGCTTGCACGCCACGCTGTATCACTTTATTATACAAGGCAAAAAACAACAGCTTTGGAAAACTGAAGATGAAGAAATCTTGAGAAAATTAAACCGCTTACCAAGCAAGTACCCCGATCTCATTATGCTATTTCACCGTTTATTGGACGAGTGTTTTACTCCTTCAAGAAACAATACCACAGGAAATTTGGCTATCGTATTAGATGGTTTGGACGAGGCAGCTGTAGCGTATCCACAACTGAATATTTCAGATTGGTTCAACAATTATGATGAAAATGGGGAAGTAACTGATTACTGGAAAAGTGCTTCAAATATTAAGTGGATATTTACTTACCGAGAAGGATTTTATCGTTTTCCAACAAATGATGAAAATGCAACCATTGAGTTAGTTCAACCCTTAGTAGGTTTATCTGCAGAAGCGGCAAAAGACGCTCTTTCTATTTTCAATCCCTCCAAAGAATTTTTAGAGGAAGTGGTAAAAAGGGGAGCGGTTGGGGTGTAGTGTTCTTAATTTATTATAAATTTAAATATGACTTTAAATAGGATTTACAATTTAACATGCATTATAATTTTAGTTTTCTTTCTTTTTATACAAAAGACCTCAGTTGCACAAATTAAGGATAGCACTGATAATAAGATTAACCATATTCATTCATATTTAAATCATGCCAACACCCATTTTTGGTTGGGGAGATATTGGAAAAATGCTTTAAAACAATTTCAGATTGCTAACAAATATGTAGATAGTGCAGAAACACTACTGAAAACTACTAAAATAGATACTTTAAGTTTAAAATCATTTACGTTAAGAATCTTAAATTTTAGAAATGAGATAGCCGAGGTTGAAGGAATTTGTGTAGATAATATGAATGGAAGATTTCCATTGTTTATGTCACTAACGGGAGAAATAGACAATTTTGAGTTTATAGATGAACCTATAGAAATTGCAGTAGAAAATTCAATTGATAAAGTACTGACTTTGAACACTATAAGACCTTCTAAGCCACTTAAAGAATTAATGTGTTATTCAATAGTTGAAGTATATCCTTATGACCGAACAATTGAAGAAGTATGTTTTCAGTATATCAATAATAATTCTAATAATTATATAATTAGTAGACATGAATTAAGCCAAATACTAAAGAAAGACAAGATTAGATTTAATAAGCAAGATTATCAAAAAATTGGACAATTTTACGGTGCTAAAGCAATTGGAAAATATAAAGTTGTAATAAACGACCAAGTAGATAATATAAATTACGTTTCAACAACATTTGATTATTTTAAAACCAGTTCTAACGAAATAATATCGTCAACTCTTGGTGAAGGAATTGTGGTTGATAAACTAGATGTGAAATTAAAAGCAATATTTAAAGGTTCATTTAGCTATTTTTTCATTTTTGTTTTGATTTCCGTTGTTTTTATCACTTTATTTTTTAGAATTTATCTAGAAAAGAAGTGGCCATCTTTAAAAGATATAGGTTCATTTTTTCTTTCTTCTTCTCTAGGCTTGGTTTTTTCTATGATATCAGCATGGTGCATTCTATTACTTGTAAATACCTATGCTCCAAGTCCAGATGACTTTTTTAAGTCTATACCATCAAAATTATGGATTATATCTACCCCTTTAGTACTAGGATGTATTACCCCCTTATCGTCTGTTTTATTAGCTGGACTAATTTTCAAAAAAAGAATTTTAGGGGAAAAACCATTGATTATTGCATTCTTACAAGGGGCCTTTGTAGGTAGTATTTTTCCATTACTATTTCATTATTATATCCTAAACGAGTCTGCATCTTCCATAAATGTTTTTTTACTATTTTCATTATTCTCAATAATCGGTGCTGTTTTTTCTGGTATTAGTTATTATAATTTTGAAATCAATCCTGCTTCAAAAAGACATTTATTTTTCAGTATATTATATACTACACCAATCATATTTTTTAATCTTTTACTTTTAAAAAACCAAGATTCTATTGCTTTTTTAAACATATTTTTTCTATTGGTTATTTTTGTACCCATTATTTTAATTCAAAAATATTGGGATTCAATAATTAATTTATTTAAGAAGAGTAAAAGTGGTGATCAAGCAGTTATTCCAGGAAAAATTGGAGCTTTAAATAATGTTTTAAATGCAACTTTGGCTTATGAAGATGGGAGTATAAGAGTAGACTTTAAAGAGGTTATTAAAAATAATTTGATCAATGCAATTAAAAACTCTTATAATCAACCACAGCTTGGTTTTCAAAAAGAAAGCAACAAAATAGATGTTTTATATATTAAAGGTCCAAGAGGAATAGGAAAAACCACTTTATTAGAAAAAGAGCTAAGTGGTTTATATAAAGAATATTTTTATGGTGATTGTGATGAGTTCCAAGATGGTAATACTATTCCTTACGAACCCTTTGTTCAAGCATTTGGCGATATAATTGGTCAAGGGGTTTTCTTAAGTGGAGATAGAAATGCTATTAAGGTAGTTGAAGCATTAAAACCTGGAATTGAAGAAACTCCAATTGGTAGTTTAGCTCTATCTATGATCAATACCAACTCTTTTGCTGGGGCTTCTTTAAAGGAAATTTGCAAGGTTTTTGAAGTGTTTATTACTGAAAAAGTAAATTCCTTAAAATCCAGACAACCCTTGATCTTTGTTCTTGAAGACACCCATTGGATGGACCAAGATACTTATGATCTGTTAATGGAGTTTTTAAAAATGATTCGAATTCTAAAAAAAAGATTAAAATTTGATTTTATTTTAATAGTAACCGAAAGAGTTTCTGATAAAGAACCCAGATTAGGATCTGTTTATGATGAGTTTCTAACTGAAATTAAAGCAGAGCAGTTTTATAATTTTAACGAACTTTTTAAGTTTAGTCAGGATGAAGAAACATTTTTAGTAGAAAAAGATTTTTGTTCTAATTTCCTTTCAAGTTGTGGTGTAGAAATAGATTATAAAACCAGACAATCAATTTCTGAAGGTTTTAATAATTTGGGATTTTATAACCCTGGTCATATCCTAGAATCTTTAAAATATATAATTACTCATAACTGGTTAAATGAAGAAAATGGTTTAGTGGTTCTTAAAAAAGATGCAGATTTTAAAAATATTCCTCTTCCATCTCAACTTAAAGAAATGTTTGCAGAAAAATTTTCTCTTTTAGATGATGAGTTGAAAAGAATTTTAGAAACAGCTTCTTTTATAGGAGAAAACTTTGAGGCAAATATATTATCTGAAATATGGCAAATTGATAGGTTGGTTTTGCTGCACAAATTAAGACTAGCCGAAGAATTGGGTTTTGTTAAAGATGTTAGCGATAAAGACGATGTATATCAATTTACCAATAAAGGAATAATAGCGGAGCTTAGAAGACATGCTTCTAAGGGATTAAAAGACGAACAAAGACCACAAATAGTTAAGGAATATCATAAGATGATTACCCATATTATGCTCGAAAAGAAAGCGATAGACCCTAGTACGTTTGATATAAATATTGTAAGTCAGTTAGCCGACAGAACCTATTATAATAAAGATCAAATGTTCAAAGAGGCATTTGAATTAAATTATATTACTGCTAAAAGATCCCTGAATAAAGTAAATACCAAACAAGCCAAACAGTATTTAGACAGGTTAAATGAGTTAATTAAAGATGGAGATGTTGAACAATCTAATATAATAAATGTTTTATTACTAAGACAAAAAGTGTATTTAGTAGATCTGCATTCAGGAAATTTTCAAGAAGCTCTAGAGAATTCTGAGAAATTAACTCAATTATTTGATGAACTTAGTTCAAAACACGAAGGCTTTGATAGCATGTATGAGTCATTTTATTTAGATCAATTACAACTTTATTTTGATGCTCTTCGATTTTTTAATAATGAAAATTATAAAGAAAAAAAGCCCAATCATTTATCTAAAATAGAAATACTTTGCAATGAAAAGAGTCCAAAAATAAAATCTAACAAAATTGCCTTTACCCAACGTTTTTACCATATTGAAATATTCCTTTATGGTGATTTTGAAAAAATCAAATTGGAGTTAGAAAACCTTAAAGAAGAAATTGAAAAAACTGAAAATAATAATAGAGTTTATGGTAGAGTTATTAACTCTTTAGCAAACACTTATCAGAGATTAAAAATAAAGCCTCAAGAAGCGAAAACATTATGGAAGAAGAGACTGAAAATGATCCTACTTGAATGCAATGTGGGTATTAATGACGATAGTGATTTAGCATTATTTAAATTAATTTCTTCCAATTATTCTTTACTAAAATTTGACTTAAAAAAAGACGTACTATATTCTACAGGTGCTTATTCTAGATTTGTGAAAGATCACGACAAAAACTATGAAGTAGCTCTTGAACTTAGCAAAATTGTTCAAAATTTAAATTTAATTGCTGGAGATTATATGGGTTATTCTATCTCCTCCAATTATATTTCATTGTGTTATATAGAATTATATAAAGTTAACAGTATAACAGATTTTTTTAACGAAGCTTTTTATTTTAACGAAGAAGTGTTTTATGAATTAGAAAATGGATATCAAATCACAAATGGAAAAGCAAATATATTTGATTCATTTTCTCAATTTATAATTTTAGTAAACTGGATAAATTTAATTAAAGCAAATCACCCAATTGACCAACAAATGAAAAGTAGTTTAAATAATGCTATCAATGATTTTATTTCCATTTTTGGAGACGGTAGTGATATAGTTGCGATTCCAGAAATAGGTCCTTTTAAAAGTTATTTTTCAGATTTTAAAGAACTTAGTAAAGACTCAAAATTGAAAACAATTGAACCACTAATAAAATTATTCGAGTCTGTTAGAATTTTATCCTCTAATTGAAATTGTTGAATAAAATTGCAAATTCTAGAAATAAGTAATTTGGTCTTCACAATCTGAATATGAAATTTGCTGAATTATTAAAGAATCAAATAATTGGTAATGATATTAATCTAGTTTCATTTGATACTAATAGTTTAAGTGAATGGTTAAAATCTAATTTTGTATCACTATTAGGCAATCATAATATTTCAGTTAATACAATTACATTAACAAAGCTGGATAATAACAGTTATAAATCGTTATTTTCTTTAAATGCCCAAAATGAGAAAGATTCGTATGTTATGGAATTTGGTATTTTAAAAAGCAATGAATATATAGAGCAAGCTAATGAAATTTTGAATCGTCTTTCCGTACTATTTTTAGAAGATAATTTTTCTAAATTAGATTTATTAAATATTTTAAAGAAAAATAGATTTAATTTATCCAAAATAAATAATGTAAATACGTTGCTAATTTATTAAAGTGAATATTGCCAAGAACATATTTGAAAACTATAATAATCACCTTCTAAAAAGTTTTATATTCCAAATAAGTAATTTATAAATTATGAGTATGACTATAGATTGGGAACTCTTTTTCCCAGATGTTGTTTTTGATGTAAGTGAGCAGAGAATGTCTTCTCAAATGCAAAAGTCCAGTTATGAAAAATCTGAATGGAGTTATTATTGGAATCCTTTGATAGACTTTAAGGCTCATCTTGAAACTCTTAAAATTTCTAAAAAGTATTTTAACGAAAATGATTTAAGTTTATTTCCTAATAATTTTTCCAAACCTATTTATTCAGTAAAAAGATTTGAAGAAGCAAGAGTAGAATTATTAGAAAGACTTCAATTTCAAGCACCTGAAGGCCTTATTGGATATGACGATGAAGGCAATGATATTATTTCTTACAGAATGAGTTTTAAGGCCGTTAGTGAACAAGTTGACGTAAGACCTGGAACAATTGGAAATGATGATCATAAATTTAGAGTTAATGGCGATAGAAATATTATAAGTGTTCATAGATTTAATATGTTAAACATTCTCTTTGATTGGTTGCTAACTGTAAACCCTAAAGGAGCCTATAAAAATCAATGGCAAATTTTTGCTTATGGAATTACTGAGTATAACGATACAATGACCTTAGTTTCTACATTTAAGGAAGAAAATTCAGATGGTAAATTATTCGGTGATAATCCTGTTATGACTATAGAAAGTACCACAATTTTCAACCACAACTCACCATCTATTGGTGAATCCCAAAATGCTGGTGATATTAGAAATATTTTAAAAGAATGGAATCCAGAATTATAATTAATAAACTTTAAATAATGAGTTTTACTTTCAGTGAGTCCAAAGAGCAAGGAAATAAAGACAGAGAATGGCAATCTTTTTATTTAATTCATTCCAGCGGAGTAGAAGTATGTTATTTACAAAAAGATGGAGTTAACGGTATGGAACAGGCATTTAATTTGAATTCAAAAAATAATTTCCCCTCTCAAGACGATGTAGAATTTGATAGTTCAAATAAATTACTTGTTGAATTGGTAGAATTTATAGATAATAATTTTGATCTTTTTTAAATATTTTAATAGATAATATTATTAAAACTAATGACACGGTTAATCCTATTAATATTAATTTTTCCTTTGGGTGTATCTTGCAGTATCAATTTGTATGAAATATTAATTAGTTTACTTAGTAATTTAGATAATAATTTATTTTTTATTGTAGGTTCTTTATTTTCCATTGTTATAGTATGGATGTTTAAAAAAAAATTGCAATTCTTTACCACCTTTGAACATGAGCTAACTCATAATTTTTGGGCAATTCTGTTTTTTAGAAAACCGATGGGATTTCATGTGAAAAAAGACGGTACTGGATTATTTGAATATAAAGCTGGCGGTAAATTTTCTAATATTTTCATTTCATTATCTCCTTATTTTTTTCCAACAGCATGTTTTATTTGGTTACCATTTTATGGAATGTGTAAGAGTCAGTACTTATGGCTTTATTTTTTAGTTATGGGAATCTTTTTTGGTTACCATATCATGAGTACTATTCAAGAGACAGGAAGTTACCAAACTGATATTTCCAATAATGGAGTTTTTTATTCCTATCTAATATTAATTCCTTTGAACATCATTTTTAATGGCATAATATTGGCTCATCTTGATCGTGGGTTTCATGGTGTGTTTGATTTTCTTTATTCAGGACACTTAAATAACTATCATTTTATAGTTAGTTTATTAAATTTATAAATAAAAATTTTACAATGCTTGAATTATATCTTGAAAGAAGAGCCCTGTATAAGGATAATGTAGTGGTTTCGGAAAAAATGAAAATAGATATAGAATTAATATCATTGTGGCTACTTCATAGAATTGAAATTCCAAAACTGAAAAACACTGAAGATTTAAAAAAATTCATCACAGGTGTCAATCTTTTAATAGAACCAGTTAGTGGTGGCGTATATGGGCCAGTTGGTTTTTTCTATGATAATGATCTTACTCCTATTGAGCCAAAAGGAAGTATAATTATTTCCACCAAGAATCAGGAAAACTTAGATTTACTTATTGATAAATATAATATATGGGACGATAATCAACCATCGGGAAATAAAAGATTAAGAGAGATTTTACAGGAAGAAAAAAAGGAAGTATTAAATACCAATTCTTATTCTTCTTATTCTGCTGATAAAAATAATATAAATGGTAGTTTCACTTTTTCTAATTTGTATGTTGATTATTTAGTTCCGTTCTTATCTCTACATCATATTGATAATCAAGGGAAAAGTCAAATAGACTGGTATGACCTAAAAACAAAGGAAAAAATCGAAATTTTGGATGACATTGACGATTATTGGTGTTTTAGTAATTAGTAGATTTACATGATATATTTTTAGTTTCAGAATCACTGGAAAAAAGCTATTTCATCCTCATACTTATCCTTGCTAGTAATTTAAGATAAATAGTTACTCATTTTTAATGTTATTATATTTGAATTTTGAAAAAAAATTGACTTTTTGTCAGTTATTTTATTGAGGTATGGTTATTGAGTAAAATAAGTATGTATTACTTATTTTGGTATTTCTTAATTGGTCTAGTATTAATGTTCCTTGCTGAAGTTTTTGTTCATACCTATTCGAACCAAATAGCTTCTATAGATAATGGGGAAGTTCCCAAGTTTGATTGGTTTACAAGAATATTTACCATTTTGTTATGGCCTTTTCAGATTGCATACATAATTTATGGTTTATTTGATTAATATTAAATTTATTTAAGAACACTTTTATTTAACTTTGAGTTTTAAATGACTATATGATCTACCATTCTCTATGTAAAACCCCATCTGTTTTAATTTTTTGTTTATTATTTACATTCTGTTCTTGTAAAAAATCTGTCGACTATAATCAAGTAGATGAACAGATTATTCAACAATATATTGCAGATAATAATTTAAATGCTCAACCTACAGGAAGTGGCCTTTATTATGTAATTGATAACCAAGGAAATGGAGCACCACCTAATTTAAATTCCTCAGTTACCGTAGTATACGTCGGTAAACTAACAGATGGAACTATATTTGACCAATCCAATCCATTAGGAGCTACTTTTCCACTTGCCAATGTGATACAAGGTTGGCAAGAAGGGATTCCTTTATTCAGAGAAGGGGGTAGCGGAATGCTACTTATTCCATCTTCATTAGGATATGGAAGCCAATCGGTAGGGAATATTCCAGCAAATTCAGTATTAATTTTTGAAATTTCTTTAATCCATGTTTTCTAAATTTTAATGAAAACTAAGTTATGTCCTAGTTGTAAAAAAGAATTTAGTGTTATGTATAGAGTTAAAGTTGACTCAAGCAAAAACTGGTATTTTCTTTGTAAGAAATGTACAGAAATCAATATTAATGGAAACCAATTTTATATTTATGGTGGCACTTGGAAAGGTTGATTCTTGTAAAACTACATAGTATTATATAATATGAAACTTAATTTTTTTATTGCAATATTTTTTCTTTCCAATATAATCATCTCTCAATCCTCAAATAATGTGGTGCTTAATTTTTCTAATATAAAAAACAATAAAGGCTATTTAAGAATAGGTTTATACAAAGATGATTTTTCATTTAAGAAAGAAAATCCTTTTTTCACTAAATCTTTTAAAAAAGAAAATATAATAGATGGAAAGTTGTCATTTAATATGAATTTAAAATCAGGAATTTATGGAATTGCATTTTTAGATGATGAAAATGAAAATGGTGAAATGGATTACTCTTTTTTTATTCCTCAAGAAGGGTTTGGTTTTTCAAATTACATTCATTCTGGTCTGCAAAAACCTGATTTTGATGAATTTAAATTTTTAGTTTCTAAAAATAAATCAACTAGTATCAATTTAGTAGTAAAGTATTATTAGTAATTTACTATTATGAAATTTCATTTGTTACTATTATCTTTTATATTAATTTTTAAAAATGATATTTTCTACTCACAAATTAATTTTTCATCAAATTCAGAAATGATATTTGATTCTTTAACTAATAATAAAAATTGGAAAACTGTTGACGATGTAGTAATGGGCGGAATATCTTCTAGTGAAATTTTTCTAAACGAAAAGGGTAATGCTGTTTTTAAAGGAAATGTTTCCACCCAAAATAATGGTGGTTTTTCATCAGTTAGAAATACATTATCAACTTTTAATTTAAAAAAGTTTACTTGTTTTGTTATTCGTTTAAAGGGTGATGGTAAAAACTATCAGTTTCGAGTTAAGTCAAGTAAATATGATAATCACAGTTTTAAATACGTTTTTTCTACAAATTCTAAATGGCAAGAAATTGTTATTCCGTTTGAGAATCTAGAACCAACTTACAGAGGAAGAAAGTTAGATATACCCAATTTCTCTAATGAATTCTTAGAAGAAGTAGGGTTCTTAATATCTAACAAAAAAGACGAAAAATTTGAATTAGAAATTAATTATATAAAACTTAAATAAATGAATTTTATTTAAAAGGTGAAATAAAGTAATTATTAATTCTGCAATTATGAAAAATTTCTTAACCAAACTTATTATTCAAAGCGATTCAAAAATGGGAAGAAGTTTTGATATTTTTATTCAAATATTAATTATTTTATCGTTACTATCTTTTTCATTAGAAACGCTTCCTAATTTGAGTTATTCAGCTATTGAGGTACTTAATTTATTCGAATATTTTACTGTAATAGTTTTTTCTACAGAACTATTATTAAGATTAATTCTTTCTAAATCTTTAAAATACCTTTTTACTTTTTACGGTATTATTGACTTTCTTGCAGTTTTACCATTTTATCTTAGTACTGGAATAGATCTAAGGTCTGTTAGAGTTTTTAGATTGTTTAGACTATTAAGAATATTTAAACTTTTTAAATATAATTCTGCATTAAATAGATTGATTAAAGCTTTTTCCGAAATTAAAAAAGAGTTATTAATTTTTCTTATTGCAACATTTTTCTTTTTGTATTTATCTTCAATTGGTATTTATTACTTTGAAAATCAAGCTCAACCAGAACTTTTTAAGTCTGTTTTTCATAGTCTCTGGTGGGCGGTTACCACATTGACTACAGTGGGTTATGGAGATATGTTTCCTATCACTGTTGGAGGTAAATTATTTTCCACTTTAGTTGTTTTTATTGGGTTAGGTATAGTTGCAATTCCAACTGGGTTATTTGCCTCCGCTTTATCTAAAACATTTAAGAAAGATGATTAATTGATAGTACTAAATCAATACACACCAAGAACTGAATTTGTAAAAATTCTTTCTAAATCATTTAATAAACAGTTAGAGTTAAAAAGTTTTATTTCTCAAAAGATAAAATCAACTCAGGGCGGAGAACAATTAATGTGGATTAAAAAATACAACGGCTTATTTATAAATAGTTGGGGCTATAAAGAGAAGAAATCATATTAAAATTTCTTGAATATTTTTTTTGATGTTATAGCAAATATCATCTACTGGTAAATCGTTAGGATCTGTGCCAAATGGATTTTCAATTTCTTCAGCTAATAATTCTAAGCTAGCAAGTATATAAAGTATAAATACACATATTGGTACGGTCCAATAATAAAATAAGGTAGATGTCATACTAAATGGAAGAGTTAGTGTATAAACAAAAATAAATTTTTTTATAAATATATTATAAGAATAAGGAATAGGTGTTTTCTTTATCCTCTCACATGCACCAATAATTTCGGTAAAAATTTTAGTTTCATTATCAATGGTAATGTATAGCTCTCCAGAAATTAACTTTTGATCATATAGTTCTTTATTTTTTTTAAATATTTCATTCATAATTGCATTTGGAAGATGTGCTTTATTTTGGTTTTTTTCTTTTTTAAAATCAGTAGTATTTTCAATTTCATCAAGGTTATTATGATCTCTAAGATGATTTTTCAAGGAATAACAATAGTTGGAAATCATAATAGAGTAAAAACTTTTATTAGTGGTATCTTTAACTGGTAATAAATTATTCATTTTTAGTGCAAGATTTCTTGAAGTATTTACCAAGGTTCCTAGTAATTTTCTTCCTTCCCACCATCTATCATAGGCAGTATTAGTTCTGAAAACAAGTAATAAACCTATAATAAACCCTACTAAAGAATGAATGGTAAGACTGCTTTCAAAATGAAAATAATGAAGTTCAATATATACTACCGAAGTGGTGAATATTGCATAAATAACGATTACATAGATAAGTTTCCTAAGAGTATCACTTTTATGAAATTCAAATATTAGTCCAAACCAATCTTTGGGATTGTATTTTATCATTATAAATCAATTTTAGATAAAATTATCAAGAATATAAAAATATACTATTTATTGATCAATAATTTTCTAAAAAATGCTTTTATTCACTGTCTTTAATGTATATGATATTAACCTTCAAAATTAAAAATAGTTATCTGATTAATAGTTTGTTTTGATGCAACAAATTCTTTTAGCTTGAGTTAGAGGTTAAAATAAGGTAAATTACTTAACATTTTTTGACCTCAATCTACTTAGGCTCTGTGGTGTAATGCCTAGATAGGAAGCAATATGATAGTTAAGAGCATATTTTTCAATTTCAGGATATTGATTTAAAAAGATTTTGTATCTATTTAATGATGTTAGTTGTAATTGATTTAAGACTCGTCTTTGTAAACTTACAATGTGACGCTGTAAATTTTTCCTATGTAGAGTTTCAATTTCAGGAAACTTTGAAAATACATTTTCAATCCCATCATTTATAGAGACTTCTATAACAATAGATTCTGATAATGATTCAATTATTTGAGTAGATTTCTCGTTATTAAAAATAGCAATGTAATCACTGACCCAATTATCTTTTAATGCAAATTGTAATGTATGTTCTTTTCCATCTTTAGCAAATGCATATGCTCGTAGACAACCATCTACTACAAAAAAAGTTTTATCTACAGTTTGATCTTGATTAATTAAAGTAAAAGCTTTGTTTAATTTTTTAACTTTTGCTATTGAATGAATATATTCTTTAAGTTGATTTGATAAAGTTGCCCTTTTAGAAATATAATTAAAAAGCTGCTCCATTATCTTGATTTATCTTGTTAAAAATTAATTTTTAATAAATTTACGATTTCTATATTTAGAAATATTTAATAAATTTTAAAAGTTTTATTTTTTTAAAAAATTAAAATTGATGATGAAAAAAGCAATTCTATTTCTAATAATAAGTTTTCAATATAACTGTTTGCATTCTCAAAATTATGATTACAAATGGAATAATAAAAATTATGAAGTACATAATTATAATTCCTTTCAAAAATTAGAATTTATACACGAAAAAATTCAAAGAGATAAAATTGATTATGATTTATTAAATGCATCCATCTTTTTTGCAACTAATATCCAAAGAGTAAAATATAAAAGAAAACCATTTGAATTTTCAAAGGCTCTTTACCATGCTGCTCAAGAGCATTCTGAAGATATGGTAAAGTATAATTTTTATTCTCACACAAGTAAAGTTAAAGGAAAAAAAACAATGTCTGATAGACTTAATAGAGTAGGTATTTCTAATGCTTACATGGCAGAAAACATTTACAATTTCTTTTTAAATAATCCTACTTATTGGTCATTGGCAGAAGGATTAGTTGAAGGATGGATGAATTCTAAAGGTCATAAAGCCAATATTTTAAATAGAGATTATCGTTATTTAGGATGTGGATCTAAATACTATTTTAATAAGGAATGGCCAGATTCTTTCTATGTAAAATCGACTCAAAATTTCTCTTCAAAAGATGGGCAATAAAAATTTATTTATGGATTTGAGTTTTATAAAATCATGGTTAAAACAAAGATAGAATCCAATTATGGATTTATTAATTTATAACCAATTTATTAAAGTTTCTTTATATAGTAAGATTTAAAAATGATAACTAAACAAATTTTAATAGATAAAATTGAAATAAAATTTAGAAAAAGTAAAAGAGCAAAAAATATTTCAATTAGAATTAGCCCTATAAATGGAGTAATTGTAACTGTTCCAAGCTTTTCGACAATTAAAAATGCTGAAAATTTTGTATATCAAAAACTTAGCTGGATCAAAAAAAATCTAATAAAAATTCAAAAGCTACAAAAGGAACCTACTGTATTCGTTAGAAATAAAGATTATTTTACCAAATTTCATAAGTTTAGAATATCTCAATCAGGTGATAAATTTTTTATAAATAAAACACGTGAATCTATAATTGCAAACTTTCCAAATAATACAGATTTTAAACTGCCAGAAATTCAAAATCAGATAAGAGATCTACTTATAGAAGTTTTTAGAGAGGAAGCTAAGAGTTATTTACCTGAACGAACCCATTTGTTAGCATCTCAAAACGAATTGCAATTCCAAAAAGTTTCCATTAGAAATACTAAGACAAGATGGGGTAGTTGCTCTTTTAAAAATAATATAAGCTTATCTTTACATTTGATGAGATTGCCAGATGAACTTATTGATTATGTTATTTTACACGAACTTGCCCATACACTTGTAAAAAATCATAGCAGTGAATTTTGGAACGTTTTAGAAGCTATTTGTCCTAATTCAAAGGTTTTAGATAAAAAGCTAAAAAACTATAACCTAAATACTTTCTACTTTGAATAATAACCTTTTAAAAGTAGTCCAGCACTAGAAGGATTAGTAGCCAAGGGAATATCGTGTACATCACAAAGCCTCATAAGCATAGAAATATCAGGTTCGTGAGGATGTTTTTCTAATGGATCTCTGAAGAAAATTACCATATTACATGTACCATCTGCTACTTTAGCAGCTATTTGAGCATCTCCACCTAAGGGACCGGAAAGTAAAGCGGAGACTTTAAATCCAGCTTTTTTTACTTTTTGACCAGTGGTTCCAGTAGATATGAGTTCAATTTCGTTTTTGTGTAGAATGTCGGCATTTTCGTTTAAAAATTGAACCATTTCTGCTTTTTTTCCATCGTGGGCTATAATTGCTATTAACATTTTTAATAATTTATTCAAATCTATAAACAATTGATTTAAAAAAAACTATCCAGAATAATTTTATATAATGTTTTGATAAAATTAAATTCTTCCTGCTCCTTGTCGGATAATTATAGGTTCTTCTTTAGTACAGTCTAATACTGTAGAAGCAACATTTTTTCCATAACCACAGTCTATTACTGCATCCACTTCATTTTCATGCCTTTCAAATATAGTTTTGGGATCTGTTGTATATTGAATTATTTTGTCCTCATCATTAACACTAGAGCAAAGAATAGGATGACCTATTTCACAAATTAATGTTTTGACAAAATAGTGATCGGGAACTCTAATTCCAACCTCTTTTTTATTCGTTTGAAAAATTTTGGAAACTGAATTATTAGCTTTTAATATAAATGTGAAAGGTCCAGGAAGACTACTTTTCATCATTCTAAATATTTTTTTATCAATTGGTTTAGTATATAAAGAAACATTTTTAAAATCTTCACATATCAATGAAAAATTGGCTTTTTTGAGATTTACGTCTTTAATTTTAGCTAACTTCTCAAGCGCTTTTTTGCTATTTATACTTACAGCAAAAGCATAGATTGTGTCTGTAGGAATTACAATAAGACCGTCGTTGTCTAGAATTTTAATGATTTTTTGAATTACTCTTAAATCTGGATTTTTGGCAATAACTTCAATAATCATAAATAGTTAGCCATTTACTTTTTTAAAGTCAGCTAGAAATTTTTCTAAGCCAATATCAGTCAAAGGATGGTTTAAAAGCGCTGTTATTGCGCTAAGGGGACCTGTCATAACGTCTGCACCAATTTCAGCACATTGTATGATATGCATTGGATGTCTGACGGAAGCAGCTAAAATTTCTGTATCAAACATATAATTATCATAGATTTCTCTTATTTGAGCTATTAAATCCATTCCGTCTGTACTTACATCGTCTAATCTGCCAATGAAAGGAGACACATAAGTAGCTCCAGATTTTGCAGCTAGCAAAGCCTGACCAGCAGAAAATATTAAAGTACAGTTGGTCTTAATACCATTGTCAGAAAAATATTTAATAGCCTTAATTCCGTCTTTTATGATGGGAACTTTAACCACAATATTTGAATGTAGCTTAGCCAATGTTTCACCTTCTTCCACCATTCCATCAAAATCAGTTGAAATAACTTCGGCACTTACATCGCCATCAACAATCTCACATATTTTTTTGTAATGATTAATTATATTTTCGCTACCCGAAATTCCTTCTTTAGCCATTAAGGAAGGGTTGGTGGTGACACCGTCTAAAATACCTAAATCCTGAGCTTCTTGAATCATTTTTAAATTAGCAGTATCAATAAAAAATTTCATTTTATTTATTTTTGAGGTTTATTAGGTATGAAATTAATCATATTTAAAATGTAGCTAATATATTTTTTTAAGTAGTTGCTAACAATCATGTGGAATATAGAACACACTCACAATTACATGATTTTTCAAATTGAATGCATTTAAATGAATGATTGCATTTCTCTTTCCATATCATTCCTAAATTTTTTATTTTTTTCATTCCAAATTTAAGATTTAACCTGTGAATAGGAATTAGGTTATCAATTTTCCATGCATAAACAACTACTTTATGACCTGATTCTACTATATTTTTGAAAAAATATTCCATCAACAAACTTCCCACTTTTTTTCTTTGCCATTTTTTTCTTATTCCTATACAATCAATAAGAATATTTTGAGACTTTTTTCGAACCATAAAGAAGCCAATAACTGTATTTTTTTTAACAGCTATCAACTTTAGTAAATTTTCGTTGGAAAAGTATTTTCTAGAATGGTATTTTTTACCAAATAAATTTTTAGAAATAGATAGACATTCATCTAGTTCTTGAGGGTTTAAATTTTTTATTTCCTTTACAATAATTGACATTTATGTAAAAGATACAAAAAAAGGGCAAGCTACTCATATCGCACCGCTACAACCGTTTACCCTTGCTATGTTCCCATCCTGGGGGATTCAACAGGAGCTGGTCGTATGAGACTTG
>MDSV01120689.1_pt1 | contig 16469 bp, 14 predicted proteins | sample 810851 | NCBI WGS metagenome assembly MDSV01 (sample SAMN05326640, study PRJNA326480) | marine metagenome | isolation source: seawater | place: Atlantic Ocean: North East | collected 2012 | reverse complement strand
ATTTCTTTCGCAGCATAAGAACCGGAGCGCTGAACCAGCTCATCTAACATCGGAATTAAGCTTTCACCGCCTTCAAGACCAAACCGTTTAGTTCCTGGATAACGCGAACCTAAATATTTCTCTAAACCTTCAGCAGCCGTTAATCGCTCTAACAGATGTCGCTTAGTGTCGAGATTAAATTCAGGAGAAGACCGAACACCGTCCATTCGTTTTTGAATCCATTGGCGTTGTTCTGTATCAACAATGTGCATGATTTCAGCACCAATCGTGCCACAATAGGTCTGCTCTAAGGCATCAATAATCTCGCCTAAGCTGGCTTGGTCTTTACCGATATAAAAAACACCGGTTTGAAATTCGGTATCGAAATCAGCCGGGCTTAATTGATGGTAAGCGGGATCAAGATCAGGCACTGGCTCTCGATACAGAAGGCCCAACGGATCGATATTAGCTTTTTGATGGCCACGTTGCCGATAAGCACTGATAAGTTGCAGCACCCGGATTTGTTTTCGCTCGTGCTCAGTCGCCAAACTATCAGCCACCGTGGCTCTAACCGCACCACGTTTTTGGCGAGCCAATTCAAGAAAATGAGCCCTTATCGTTCCGTGGGGAATATCTGGACTAATATTACCGTTAACTCGCGGTAATTTATCAAAGTAATCACGCCAATCTTGATCGACTGAATTAGGAGATTCGAGGTACGTTTCGTACATCGCTTCGACATAATCGGCATTACCACCGGATATGTAAGACGATCGCAACCAATGATGCATTGGGTGCTGCTGCTGTGGGGACTCCGACATTCTGGCTACTCAAAGATAGATAGGAATTCTAACTATAAGTGTATCGTGAATAACGAAAGGGACAAGGAAGAAAATTGCTAATTCTTCGCAGAAAAGAACGGCAAAGTTAACCAAGCAACCGATGGGGTCAAATAGACACGTCAAAAGCTAGCGATAAATGGCAAAAGTACCATCAGTTAAGGTGATTCTTTCAAGAAGAGTAGTCGCTGGATGGCACTAAAGGCCCAAAAGCATGGAGCGAATATGACCAATTGCCTTAGTCGGGTTTAACCCTTTTGGGCACACTGAAACGCAATTTTGAATACCATGACAGCGGAAAACGCTGAACGGGTCAGATAAGCTTTCTAACCTTGATTCAGCTTCATTGTCTCGGCTGTCGGCTAAAAACCGGTAAGCCTGAAGCAAGCCAGCTGGACCGATAAACTTATCCGGATTCCACCAGAAAGAAGGGCAGCTCGTTGAACAACAGGCGCAAAGAATACACTCGTACAAACCATCAAGCTTTTCACGCTCTTCTGGCGTTTGTTTTCGCTCAATTCCAGTCTCCGGTATATCGCCCTGTAGGTATGGTTTAACCTTTTCATATTGCGCATAAAACTGACTCATATCAATAACTAAATCGCGAATAACGGGTAAGCCAGGGAGCGGACGTAACTCTAACTTGTTCTTTTTGACGACCTCAGACAGAGGCTTAATGCATGCCAAACCATTTTTCCCGTTCATGTTCATACCGTCAGAACCACAAACCCCCTCTCGGCAAGAGCGGCGATAAGCCAAAGAGGGATCTTCAGCCTTGAGTAACTCAAGCACATCAAGCACCATCATATCTTTGCCGTGAGTCTCGACTTGATACTCTTTCATATACGGCTCAGAGTCTTGCGCTGGGTCGTATCGATAAATGCTTACCTGTAACATAATACTTTCTTCCTTCAGTGCCTGACCAAATCTTTATTGAGCTCGGCTTGAGCGGTATAAAAAACTACCAAGCAACAATACTCTTTCAGCTCATAGAGCCAAACGTGCTCAATTAATATACTCTCGCCTTCGGCTCAAAGGTATCAACCGTGAGCGGTTTAAAATTAACTCCTCGCTTTCCAACACGCTTGTCTTTCGCATAATACATCGAATGACAAAGCCAATTTTCGTCATCTCGCTCTTGAAAATCCTCTCGGGCATGTGCACCGCGGCTTTCTTTACGGACATTAGCAGAAATAGCAGTTGCTTCAGCTACTTCAAATAAATTATGCAACTCAAGTGCCTCAATGCGTGCGGTATTAAAGGCATCGCTTTTATCAACCAAAGTCGCTTCCATAATGCGGCCTCGCAGCTCATCCAGCTGTTTAACGCCTTCATCCATTTTATCGCCTGTACGGAACACACCAAAGTACAACTGCATGATATTTTGCAATTCTTTTCTCAAGGCGGGCACGCTCTCGCCATTGCCCTTATTTTCGTTCAGTCGGGTAACCCTATCTAGCCCTTGCTCAATGTCTGTGTTACTGGCATCGCGCTGTTCAATACCCTCGCCTAGTGCTTTTTCAATAAATAAGCCCGAAGCGCGACCAAAAACGACTAGATCTAACAGAGAGTTACCACCGAGTCGATTCGCACCATGAACAGAAACACAAGCAATTTCTCCGCAGGCATATAAGCCTTCAACCACCACGTCTTCACCGGCTGCATTCTGCGTTAGCGCCTGACCATGAACATTGGTGGGAATACCACCCATCATATAATGACAGGTCGGCACCACAGGAACGGGCGCGTATACGGGATCAACATGTGCGAAGGTCTCAGATAATTCACAAATACCCGGTAAGCGACTATGCAAGACGTCTTGACCAAGATGATCAAGTTTTAAAAACACATGGTCGCCATCGGGACCACAACCACGCCCTTCGAGAATTTCCATCACCATTGAACGAGCAACCACATCTCGACCGGCTAGGTCTTTGGCATTCGGTGCATAGCGCTCCATGAAACGCTCACCATCTTTATTAATGAGATAACCGCCTTCACCGCGACAGCCCTCAGTCACTAAAGTACCAGCACCATAAATGCCAGTTGGATGAAACTGCCACATTTCCATATCTTGCATCGGCACATCGGCACGAATGGCCATCCCGACACCATCGCCCGTGTTGATGTGTGCATTAGTGGTAGATGCATAAATACGACCAGCACCGCCAGTCGCAAAAACGGTAGCTTTTGACTTCACGTAAACGGTCTCACCGGTCTCGATACAAATCGCAATAACACCGACCACGACGCCATCTTGATTTTTCACCAAGTCAGTGGCGTACCACTCGTTTAAAAATACAGTGTTGTTCTTAATATTGGCTTGGTACAAAGTATGAAGCAAGGCATGGCCGGTTCTATCGGCTGCGGCACAGGTTCTCGCGGCCTGCCCACCCGCACCAAAATCCTTAGATTGACCGCCAAATGGCCGCTGGTAAATTCGCCCCGAGTCTGTCCGGCTGAACGGCAGGCCTAAATGCTCCAACTCAAAGATGGCTTCAGGGCCCACACTGCACATATATTCGACAGCGTCTTGATCACTTATATAGTCAGACCCTTTGACTGTGTCATACATATGCCAACGCCAATCATCATCGGGATCGGCACTAGCGATGGAACAGGTGATACCACCTTGGGCAGAAACGGTGTGAGAACGGGTAGGAAAAACCTTGGAAATAACGGCTGTTTTATAGCCAGACTGTGCCAATTGAAGAGCAGCTCTCATGCCTGCACCACCGCCACCTACAATGACACCATCATAGGTAAGCGTTCTAATATTTGCCATACTGCCTTAACTCCAATCACTGCAATTTGTCAGATGAGTAGGATCTCTTTCATTAAATCTGGAAAAATCTGCATCGCTTCTGGGGTAAATTAATACTCACGCATCGAGTCATTGAATTTTACGCTTATTTTGCAATAAGAGATTCATTCTCGCGATAAAAAAACCGTTATTTTCGAGCAATAACAAGCCTCTTCCCAGCTATTGAGATCGCTTCTTATTTAGAAGCTGCGCACTTTCTTCATTCGCCCATGCGGCAAAGCTTAAAGAAGAAATGATGGTGAAAAACCGTAAAGATCCTTCAAAAATCAGCGCGATTATAGACATCTAGTTACTTGGAAACAATAAAAGTCCACTTTATACATTATTTATGCACTGAATAGTTAATTTCGATAACATATAAAGTCGATAACCGTTGCATCAACTCGTGGCTAGAACCGATACATTTCAATCATCTTTATTGACAAAAAAGTCGAGCCCTCTATAGTTAGCCGCTTAAATCGAGCGGTAATGTCGGCAATACATAACGCATTTATCGCTTGTAAGATCAAAGGGTCATATCAAACGGTCGTTTTTTCACTTAGCTTTACCTGTTATTAAACGATCCTTAAAACACCATCTAGCCAATCAAACCGACAAAAAAACCAACTAAGGCTAACTACGACTGCCAATTTATTACAAAAAAAGGTAAAATTAAAAAATATGGACGTCTAATGCATAAAATTAAATGCATTGGCACGAAGAATCTCATCCAAAGAACAGGACTCAACGATGCCCGACAAGTCAGATTCAAAAGCGACACTTATCATAGAAGGCGGCCCAACTCTTGAGCTACCCATCCACCAAGGGACCATTGGTCCTGACGTGATCGATATCTCACAACTAACACCTAATGGTCGTTTTACTTTTGACCCCGGCTTTGTGTCAACCGCCTCATGTGAATCACAAATCACTTTCATCGATGGCGGCAAAGGTGTCTTGCTTCATCGTGGCTACCCTATCGAACAACTGGCTAAGCACTCCAGTCATTTAGAAACCTGCTACTTATTGATTTACGGTGAGTTACCGACAAAAGCCCAAAAAGCAGATTTTGAATACACCATCAGTCGCCATACAATGGTGCATGAACAGCTCAGCACCTTCTACTCTGGCTTTCGACGCGATGCACACCCCATGGCAATCCTATGCGGTGTCGTCGGTGCATTATCAGCTTTCTACCATGATTCGCTTGATATCAGCGATGAAAAGCACCGAGAAATCGCTGCTTTTCGCTTGATTGCAAAAATGCCAACTCTGGCGGCTATGAGTTATAAGTTCAGTATCGGCCAGCCGTTTATGTATCCGCGTAATGATCTTAGCTATGCTGAAAACTTTCTTTTCATGATGTTTGGCAATCCCTGCGAGGACTATCAAGTCAATCCAGTGCTTGCTCGCGCGATGGACAGAATTTTTTTATTGCATGCTGACCACGAACAGAATGCTTCAACTTCCGCCGTGCGACTAACTGGTTCATCAGGTGCCAACCCATTTGCATGTATTGCAGCAGGAATTGCTGCACTTTGGGGGCCGTCTCATGGTGGCGCTAATGAAGCCGTTCTAGAAATGCTAGAAGAAATTGGCGACGAATCTCGGATCGACGAATTTGTTGCTAAAGCAAAAGACAAGAACGATCCTTTTCGCTTAATGGGCTTTGGTCATCGTGTCTATAAGAACTTCGATCCACGCGCAAAAGTTATGAAAGAAACCGCTGACGAAGTATTGAAAGAGCTAGGGTTAGAAAATGATCCCTTGCTAAAGATCGCTAAACGATTAGAGGCTATCGCATTAGAAGACGATTATTTTGTGCAGAAAAAACTCTACCCTAACGTTGATTTTTATTCGGGGATTATCTTAAAAGCTATCGGTATTCCGACCAGCATGTTTACCGTTATTTTTGCCGTTGGCAGAACAGTTGGCTGGATCGCCCATTGGCACGAAATGCACAGCGCCCCCTATAAAATAGGCCGGCCAAGACAACTTTATACGGGCCACCCTAGCCGAGATTATCAGTCGATTGACAAGCGTTAAATTACTGCGGATAGATTAATCCGCTTCACTAAAATTCAATTAGCATAAATCCCTGGTTAAAAAAAGGCAGTCTATATGGCAAACACTAAAACCAACCCCGTCGACATTCAATTTGGGAAGTTTAGCTGGCCAATCACAGCCATTGCATCAATCACCCATCGTATCAGTGCTGTCATTATTTGGGTCGGACTAGGCATCTTACTTGCTGGTGTTTACTATGCCAGCCAATCGCCAGAAGCCTTTGATCAAATCGCGCAATTTATAACCGAAAATTTTATGGGTCAATTTGTTGTCTGGGGCCTATTAACCGCCTTTGGTTATTACTGCATGGGGACTATGAAGCATTTAATTCAGGACATGGGTTATTGTGAAGACTTCTCTAGTGGCAAAATTATTTCTTGGCTGGCTATCAGCCTAGGGATTTTACTGAGTCTTTTAGCGGGTATTTACGTATGGGTGTAAATCAGTGGATTTTCCAGCGAATCAGTAATCTAATCATTGTTATTTTTGGTCTTTGGCTATTGGTGTTTTTAGCCAGCCCAGGGGTCATTAACTTTGAAGTTTTACAAGATTTGAAAGCAGACACAGCAAGCGTCATCTTTTTTTTAGTAACATTAATCCTTGCAGGATTAAACTCAATCTTGGCTGGCTGGCAAATCGCTGGAGATTATGCTGAAAAATTCGGTCTCAACCAAAAATTGCTGGTATCTATAACGGCTATTATTAGTCTGAGCTACATCGTTTTTGGCGGTTACTTAATACTTTCTTAGCCAGAATATTATAAAAAAGGCCTGCAAACACAGGCTTTTTTTATAAGCTCATTTTTTTAACTGACAGTTCTGCCTCCGGTAGATTTAACATCTCAGACAGATAGGTTTTTAACTCTTGCTCAGAACCAAAATGTTTAGCCTGATCATATTGGCCTTTATACATATTGCCCTGCTCATCAGTAATGCGCGCTAATTGAAACTTGTCGCCTTCTGGCCCGCGCCCTCTAATTGGGTAATACTCCAGATTCATAACACCACCATTAGTTACTTTACTATTCTTAATTATCAAAAACGAGACAGGATAATGCCTGTTACAAGCCGATCAAGCAAGCCTATTTAGCGTTCAAATACCGCATCAGGGTCGCTCATTGGGCAAAAACCTCATTCATCATGCAGGCAGTAGCAAACCGTCTACAATTATAGCTATGATATTAAACCATTGAAGCATAATACTAACTCGTCAAGCAGAGGCTTCGCTAATGGATGAAAAAAATTATGCAGTCGACGTATTAATTATTGGTGGCGGTATTCATGGCGCTGGCTGCGCACAAGCTCTGGCTAGCCGTGGTTACTCAACAATATTGATTGAATCAGGTCAAATCGGCCATGGCACATCTAGTCGCTCAAGTAAGCTGATTCATGGTGGACTGCGTTACATTGAAACCGGTCAATTCTCTTTGGTGAGAAAATCACTGCGAGAGCGTGCAACACTCGAAAAAATTGCACCCGATTTAATACATAGCCGGCAATTTTTATTGCCTATTTATCGCCGTAATCGCTTGAAACGTTGGCAACTGATATTAGCTTTATGCATTTACAGCTTACTCGGCGGATTAAGAAAAAACACCCGCTTTAAACGCTTATCAAAGACCGAGCAGAATAATTTAACCGGTTTAAAAAAAGATGACTTGATCGCTGTTTATCAGTATTGGGACGCCCAAACCAATGACCTTGCATTGACCCAAGCAGTGATTCATTCAGCGAAACAATATGGCTGCCAAGTTTTCGAACAAACAACATTTATCAAGGCCAGCCAACTGACAAACAAAACCGTTCATGTGGAAGCCAGACAAAGTCAACAAGCCGTCGACATAGACTGCCAACTGCTTATTAACGCCGCAGGGCCTTGGATTGAAAACGTTCAGGCGCAGATTGACTTTGCTCAGCCCGGCCCTGACATTGATCTTGTCCAAGGAACTCACCTTGAATATGACCAAGTCATATCAGACGAAATCTTTTATTTAGAATCACCAGACGATCATCGACCCGTCTTCATTATGCCTTGGCAGGGAGGCACATTAATCGGCACAACAGAAGTCCAGCATCAAGACAACCCCGCTAGCAGTCAGCCAACTGAGTCCGAGATCCACTACCTGAAGAAGGTTTTATTTCATTATTTTCCGACGTATCAGGGGCAATTTATTCAAGCATGGTCAGGCTTACGGGTTCTGCCTAAACAGCCACAAAAGACTAGCGTGCGCCGTTTCGCCAAGCAAGCCAGAGAAACAGTATTGCATGTCGATAATAGCTACTCGCCTCAAGTCATCAGTATTTTTGGTGGCAAGCTGACGGCCTATCGAGCCACGGCAAAAAGCGTAGCTGATCTCGCCGCAAAACGCCTTGGGAGAGCAAAAAATCTCGCAGATACCTCGATCATACCGCTGCAATCAACGCAGAAATAGTGTTTTAATCGCCCGCACTGTAATAAAAACCGCTATCCAGAGTAGGATGCTGGTATAAAAATAGGTATATTAGACGCTTACAATTGATAATTATTTGCCCCATCGGGCTTTTAACATTACTAGGATTTTCATGTCAGAGAAAAATCATCGTCGCATATTAGTGACTAGTGCATTACCCTATGCGAATGGCCCACTTCATCTTGGCCATTTATTAGAGCATATACAAACCGATATCTGGGTTCGCTACCAACGTTCTCGTGGTCATGAATGCCATTATGTTTGTGCCGATGATACCCATGGCACAGCGATTATGCTCAAAGCCGAGCAACAACAACAAACTCCCGAGCAATTAATCGCCAACGTTCAGGCTCAACACTGCAATGACTTTAACGATTTTCTGATCAGTCACGACAATTACTACAGCACTCATTCTGAAGAAAATCGTTATTTTTCTGAGCAAATTTATCAGCAGTTGCATGAACAAAATCTAATAGCCGAGCGAAGCATCTCCCAAGCTTTCGATCCTGAAAAGCAACTATTTTTAGCCGATCGCTATATCAAAGGCAAATGCCCAAAATGTCACGCGCCAGACCAATACGGTGACAATTGTGAAGTCTGTGGGGCAACCTATGCACCGACTGATCTTATTGATCCATTTTCAACCATCTCTGGTGCTGAACCCATCACGAAAGAGTCTGTCCATTACTTTTTTAAACTGCCAGAATTTCATGACTTTTTAACCCAATGGCTTAGTAATGACAATCTACAACCTGCCGTTGCCAATAAACTCAGAGAGTGGCTAGACGCTGGACTACAAGAGTGGGATATCAGTCGCGACGCACCCTACTTTGGTTTTGAGATTCCCAATGCGCCGGGTAAATTTTTCTACGTTTGGCTAGACGCACCGATCGGCTATATGGCCAGCTTTAAACACTATTGTCAGAGCAAACCCCTTAACTTCGATGATTTTTGGGATAAACAACAGGCCGTTGAAGCGGGCACTGAATTATTCCATTTTATCGGTAAAGACATTATTAATTTTCACGGTTTGTTCTGGCCGGCCATGTTAAATGCCTCTAAATTACGCTTACCAACCGCCATACATGCCCATGGATTTTTAATGGTCAACGGTGAAAAAATGTCAAAATCGCGCGGCACTTTTATAATGGCGCGAAGTTACTTAACACACTTTAAGCCCGAGTATTTAAGGTACTTCTTTGCCTCCAAACTGAGTAATGGCATCGACGATATCGATCTTAATTTAGAAGATTTTGTGCAAAAAGCCAATTCAGACCTCATCGGTAAACTGGTCAATATTGCCAGTCGCTGTGCAGGATTTATTAGTAAGCGATTTGATAACCAACTAGCGCAACAATTACCTAACACTGAATTACAGAATGCTTTACTCGCCGAAAGCAGTACTGTCGCTGACGCTTATGAGCAGCGAGATTTTGCTAAAGCGATGCGTATAGTTATGTCACTCGCGGATCGTATTAATCAATATATTGATGAGCAACAGCCATGGGTAGTGGCCAAACAGGAAGGCCAAGATGCCGATCTTCAAGGCATTTGTAGTCAAGCCATTTCTGGCTTTGCTATTTTGATCATCTATCTAAAGCCTGTTTTGCCAGAGCTTGCAGAAAATGCAGAAAAATTTTTAGCAACATCACTGGACTGGACAGACCTTGACAAATCACTATGTGGTAACACAATTAATCCATTCAAACCGCTTCTCAAACGAATTGAAATAGCACAGGTTGAAAAAATGATTGCGTCAAATACTGAAGAAAAAGCTCCCGCCAAGGTTGCCAAACAACAACCGGAAGAGGCAGCTAAGTCATCAACAGAAATTAGCTTTGAAGACTTTGCAAAAGTCGATTTACGTGTTGCATTAATTACCCGCGCCGAGCAGGTAGATGGTGCCGATAAATTACTTAAATTGACACTGGATCTTGGCGACCAAAGCCGCACTGTTTTTTCAGGGATTAAAAGTGCCTATCAACCCAGCGATTTAGAAGGTAAACTGACCGTCATGATTGCAAACCTTAAGCCGCGTAAAATGCGCTTTGGAATTTCAGAAGGGATGGTACTGGCTGCAGGATCAGGTGATAATGAGATTTATTTACTCGAGCCCGATGCGGGCGCCAAACCGGGCATGCAAATTAAGTAAGTTTAGTTTAAATCGTATCCAGGCAAGCAACTATGTTTAGTGAACTCGCCGTATTGCTAGTCAGCGCTATTTTAATTAACAATTTTGTCTTAGTGCAATTTCTAGGTTTATGCCCATTCATGGGCGTTTCCAATAAGCTTGAAACAGCCATTGGCATGTCTGCTGCCACGACATTTGTCCTGACCTTAGCCTCGGTATGCAGTTACATCACCTACAATTACTTACTCGTACCCTTAGAGTTAACTTACCTCAGAACCATTGCGTTTATTTTAGTGATCGCAGTGGTAGTTCAGTTTACAGAGATGGTGGTTAAAAAAACCAGCCCTCTGCTATATAAAGTCTTGGGTATCTTTTTACCGTTAATCACGACTAACTGTGCCGTACTTGGTGTAGCCTTACTCAACATTAATCAGCAACATGATTTTGTTGAGTCAGCTCTTTATGGATTTGGTGCGGCAGCCGGTTTCTCATTAGTCCTGATTTTATTCTCGGCCATGCGAGAACGATTAGCTGTCGCCGATGTCCCGCAGCCATTTCAGGGCGCCGCTATTGGCATGGTTACGGCAGGCTTGATGTCAATGGCTTTTATGGGCTTTGCCGGCCTTGTTTAACTGTGAACAGAAATGATTGAATTTATTAGCTTAAATCCTTTACTGTCAGCACTAATCGCTCTCGCAGCATTGGGTTTATCCTTTGGCGCAATTTTAGGTTTTGGCGCAGTCAAATTCGCTGTCGAAGGTGACCCAATCGTTGAGCAAATCAACGCGATTTTACCTCAAACTCAATGCGGTCAATGTGGCTACCCTGGTTGCAAACCTTATGCAGAAGCGATTGCTGAAGGCGATGCAATAAATAAATGTCCCCCTGGCGGCGAAGCCGGTATCAATGAATTAGCTAATTTACTTGATAGAGAGCCGTTAGCACTCGATGACGAACACGGTCAAGAAGATATTAAAAAAGTAGCCTTTATTCGAGAGGAAGAATGTATTGGCTGTACTAAATGCATTCAAGCCTGCCCTATTGACGCTATTTTAGGTGCGGCAAAAGTCATGCATACCGTAATCAGTTCAGAGTGTACCGGCTGCGACCTTTGTGTTGAGCCTTGCCCCGTTGACTGTATCGATATGCTGCCCGTGTCGGTCGGCACCCAAGCATGGAAATGGCAAATTCCCGATAGAAACCCTTTTTATAACGCTAATATCATCGCCAGCGATCAGCGTTCGGTTGATTCACCAAAGGCTAAACACTAAACGCATGAGAAAAATTTGGGACATACACGGTGGCATTCACCCGACCGAAAACAAAACACAATCGCTTAGCGAGCCGATTCTACAAGCTGCTATTCCGCCTTATTTATACGTACCTCTTTCACAGCATATTGGTGCAGCCGCCAAACCCATTGTTCAAATCGGAGATAAGGTGTTAAAAGGACAAACCATTGCTGCAGCCAGTGCTGCGGTTAGTGTCCCTGTTCACGCACCCAGCTCAGGCACAGTTTTTGCCATTGAAAATAAAACGGTGCCACACCCTTCGGGCATTGATGATTTATGTATCGTGATCGAAACTGATGGTCTCGATCAATGGCGAGAAAGGAAAGCTCGTCAAGATTTCAATTTGTTCACTGATGATGAGTTACTCTCAATTATTCGAAATGCTGGCATTGCAGGTATGGGCGGGGCAGGATTCCCCGCGGCAATAAAGCTTAAAAGTAGCGACAGTAAACCTATCGATACTCTGATCATGAATGGCACAGAATGTGAACCCTATATTACAGCTGATCACAGCCTAATGCTTGAAAAGGCCAATGATATTGCTACAGGGCTTGCGATATTAGCAAAAATCATTAAGCCAAAAACGATTTTATTTGGCATTGAAGATAATAAGTTAGATGTCGTCAATGGCATTGAGTCCGCACTTAACCGTATTGATTTTTCAACGCACAGCGGCTGTATTACTGACGTGCGTGTTGTCACCTTTCCAACAAAATACCCTTCGGGTGGAGAAAAACAGCTCATCGAAATTCTCACCGGGAAACAAGTTCCGAGTCGAGGACTACCTGCCGATATTGGCATTGTCTGCCATAACATTGGTACCGCGGTCGCTATAAAAGATGCGGTTTGTCTTGACCAACCCTTAATTTCGCGGATCACCACCGTCACGGGTGAAGCAGTAAACCGCCCTCGTAACTACCATGTACTGATTGGCACGCCGGTTAGTTTTTTGTTGGAGCAATCTCAATACCAGGCTGATAAAAATAATCGACTGATCATGGGTGGGCCAATGATGGGCTTTGCCTTAGCAGACATATCCGTGCCTATCATCAAAACCAGTAATTGCATTCTAGCGCCAACTGAAGCTGAGCTACCCACTCCACCGCCTGCACAAGCCTGCATTCGTTGCGGTATGTGCGCAGAAGCCTGCCCAGCCTCACTATTACCGCAGCAGCTGTATTGGTTCTCACAGGGAAAAGAACTTGAAAAACTTGAGCAGCATAATATTGCCGACTGCATAGAATGCGGCGCTTGCTCATATGTTTGTCCAAGCAATATCCCGCTCGTGCAGTACTACCGAGCATCAAAAACTGATATTAAGCAACGTGAAATAGATCATCACAATGCTGAGTTAGCTAAGCGCCGATTTGATACCCGACAAGATCGATTAATCCGACTTGAACAAGAAAAAATTGCCGCCAAGCAGGCGCGACAAGCGGCAAGAAAAAAAACCAATCCGCCAAATGATAAACCCCCAGCGGCAAGCGCATCAGCGGCTAATGCCGATACAGCGACGACCACTGATAAGCCTGAGCGTGATGCAACGGTTAAAGCCGCTATTGAGCGTGCTAAAATAAAAAAAGCCACCCTTTCAACAACCACTGATGACCCTGTTGCGCGCGCTCAAGCCAAACGAGAAGCGCAATTAGCGCAAGACCAAGCGGATCCAGAGGCAAAACTTAGGCGAGCAGTTGAAAGTGCTCAGCAACGACTGGAAAAGTTACAGATAAAACTAGCGGCAGCCAAAGACAGTGACGATCCCAATGTCAACATTCTTGAAGCCGGATTAGAAAAAGCACAATCGAAATTGATCAGCAGTCAGCAAGCTTTAGATGACTATAAAAAAGCCTCGCATTCTGAGGATTAGGCTTCATAGCGTAATGGATAAAAAATTATGGCCTTAATGAGAGTAACATCACCACATACACATAACCGACAAACCACTGGTCAGGTTATGCAACTGGTGCTGTTGGCTACTTTACCCGGAGTATTAGCGCTGACCTTTGTCTTTGGCTGGGGAACATTGGTTAATATCTTATTAGCAGTGGTATTTGCTATTGCTCTCGAGGCCTCAGCGTTAAAACTTCGAAGACGACCCGTAAAATTTTATCTCAATGATTACACAGCGATTGTAACTGCCGTTTTGCTGGCTATCGCCCTCCCGCCTTATTCGTCTTGGTGGGTGATTTTAGTGGGTATTTTCTTCTCGATTATTGTTGCCAAGCAACTGTATGGCGGTCTGGGCTACAATCCTTTTAACCCTGCCATGGTCGGTTATGTGGCATTGTTGATTTCATTTCCCGTGGCAATGACCGCTTGGCCCACTCCCATTCATCTAACTCCGGATACGGTAACTGTTCCAAATTTATTTGACGCCTTGTTAATTGGCTTAACCGTGATTGAACGACCAATGATCGACGGCTTCACAATGGCAACACCCTTGGACCTAGTCCGTCAAAACGATAGCTTGCTGCTTAATGACCTCATGAATGAGTATCCACAATTTGGTCGCTGGAGTGGTTATGGCTGGGAATGGGCTAATCTAGGCTTTCTTGTCGGTGGACTTTTTTTACTGCAGCGAAAGATTTTTACTTGGCATACACCCGTTTCAATGCTGCTAGCAATCGCCATTATGTCTGCTCTATTTTATGATGGTGGCTCATCCAACAGTGCTGGCTCACCGCTTTTTCATTTATTGGGTGGTGCAACTATGTTCGGCGCTTGGTTTATAGCGACTGATCCAGTGTCATCAGCTGTCAGTAATAAAGGGCGTATTATCTACGGCGCAGCTATTGGTGTGTTAACGTTCATCATTAGAAAATGGGGTAACTATCCGGATGCCGTTGCTTTTGCTGTATTGCTAATGAACTTTTCAGCTCCATTAATAGACCACTACACTCAAACCAAGCCTTATGGGCATAACAACAGCAAGTAAGATTGAGTCGATATGAGCGATCAACAAGATACCCAAGAACAAGCAGAAACTAGCCAAGATAAGCTCGCTAACAATAGTAGCTTATTGCAGTCTATTATGCTTAATAGTTTTGCCTTGGGTAGTTTTGCGTTAATCTGTACGATCATTATTGCACTTACCTATATTAATACCGCTGATAATATTAAGCAGCAGAAAAAACTTGCGCAACTGAAAGCCTTGTATCAAATTGTTCCTAAAAATCTTCACGACAACGACCTCCTCACAGACAATATCAATCTGCAAGTTAAGCAATTAGGGCATCGTCAAGCGCAAACCATTTACCTTGCCAAGCAGCACGGTCAACCAACAGTGATTGTCTATCCAGTCACAACGACTGACGGCTATAGCGGCGACATCAGCTATATCATTGGCGTCAACATTGATGATAATTCTATTGCCGGTGTCAGAGTCGTCAGTCATCAGGAGACGCCAGGCTTAGGCGATAAGATCGAATTAAGAAAATCGCCGTGGATACTCTCATTCAATGGTTTGAGCCTTGAAAACACCCAAGCCAAAGATTGGACCGTGAAAAAAAATGGTGGCAAATTTGATGGATTCACAGGCGCGACCATTACGCCTCGATCAGTCACCCACTCTATTGCGCGAACGCTTAACTACCATCAACTTTTCATTGATCAATTGTTAAAAAAAATCACTATCGCTAATCAACAAAAGGTAAGCAATGGCTAACTATGCAGACATCACCCGCAATGGTTTGTGGGATAATAACCCAGCATTAGTGCAGTTGTTAGGGCTATGCCCCTTACTAGGTGTGTCAAATTCGGTTGTTAATTCTATCGGCTTAGGCCTAGCCACAATTTTTGTTTTAGTCGCCTCAAATACTTTCGTATCAATTATTAAGAATGTCACGCCAACTGCAATACGCTTGCCAACATTTGTCATGATTATCGCCGCCGCAGTCACATGCATTGAATTATTAATGCAAGCCTATACCTATGAGCTTTACGAAATTCTTGGGATATTTTTACCTTTAATCACCACTAATTGTTTGATTCTAGGTCGCGCAGATGGCTTTGCCTGTAAGAACACGGTTAGCGCATCAATTTACGATGGCTTAATGATGGGTATTGGTTTCGCCTTAGCTTTATATCTGTTAGGCGCAATGCGTGAACTGATTGGCACCGGCGCACTATTTGCAAATATGGATTTATTATTCGGTCCTGCAGCAGTCGACTGGAAAATAACTTTTTCCGCTGATTATCCTCAATTCTTATTGGCCATTTTGCCACCGGGCGCTTTCATCCTCACCGGATTAATCATTGCCGGGAAAAACTTCATTGATTATCAAATAAAACAACGCCAAGATGCACGCTCAGAAGGCGTAGAAAAAGTATCAAGGCGAGTAAGAGTCACGGGCAAAATAGATTAGTAAGTAACGACTAGTGCGTCACTGAACGGCATAAAGATAGCATCTCGCCACGCTGGCATATTTGACGTAACCGATAGCGATGCTGATCACTGGGATAATGTGCCATTAATTGATCGCCGACCAGTAAGGCCTGTTCAAATGACTGCGTGTCGAGATACAGATGCCAAGAAAAAATCAACCATGCTTCTTTCATGACTTGATCCCCAGCTACTGCTTGCTCAATAATAGCATCCATTATAGCTTGCGCCTTAGCGGTTTCAGCTTGGTGATAATAACTCCGCGCAACCAAGACCTGCAAACCATCATCGAGCAATAACTCACTCGCTTTCGCATCGACCAATTGTGCAATGACACGCTGGTAATCATTTTGCAAATAATGAATTTGAGCGAGTGTATAAACCGCTTCGCTTCTAGCCACCAAGTCTAAGTATTTGCTCGCAACAATTCTCTCATAAGCCTCTATCGCCTTAGGGTATTTTTGCTGGTGAGAAAACGTGTAGGCCAATAAGCGTAACAACTGATCCGCTTCATAACCACTGCTGCAT
>MDSV01091006.1_pt1 | contig 16471 bp, 14 predicted proteins | sample 810851 | NCBI WGS metagenome assembly MDSV01 (sample SAMN05326640, study PRJNA326480) | marine metagenome | isolation source: seawater | place: Atlantic Ocean: North East | collected 2012 | reverse complement strand
TATAGGAGGATTTTACTCGTATTCTATCTCAGTATATGACTTTAAAAATAGACTTTTTATTTACCCCGGAATTGTAAATCTTATTAAATAAATGAAGCAAATTATATTGCTTTCTGACACACATAATAAATTAGATGAACGTTTTTTTCCTCATTTTAATAAAGCAGATGAAATTTGGCATGCAGGTGACATTGGTAATATCTCCGTAACTGAGAAACTCAAAGAGTTTGCATCTATAAAAGCAGTATGGGGTAATATTGATAATATTAAGATTCGTAATGAATTTACAAAAAATCTTTATTTTCAATGTGAACAGATAAATATTATGATGACTCATATTGGAGGATATCCAGGTAAATATAACAAAGATTTAATTTCAGTTATAAAAAGTAAAAAAATAGATTTATTAATTAGTGGTCACTCACATATTCTAAAAGTAATGTACGATCAAAAATATAATTTTTTATATATGAATCCGGGAGCTATTGGAGATTATGGAATACATAAAGTAAAGACAATTCTATGCTTTAACATTGATGGGGATAAAATAAAAAATTTAAGAGTAGTTGAATTTGATAGAAAAACAACTTAACGAATTCTATCAGCTGAATTTACTAATTTTTCATCTTTACTTATATAGAAATTAGCAGCTAATAATGATATAAAGGGTACAATTAATAAGAACATTCCTATAGCATAAACTTTCTCATTACTATATAAAAGAATAATTAAAAGAAATGCAATAGTTATCATTAGTCTTGAAATGGATGCAATTAGCTGCTGTCTTTTTCTATTTTTAAATTGGAAAATTGCAAAAATGGAAAGTCCAGCAGATAATACCACACAGAACCTTGCATATGAAAAATTAGTTTTTAAAAAATAAAGCATAGATTCATCTTGTAACACAGGGAAAACATAAATAATAGTGATAGAAAATATAGCTGAAAAAAAGAAAAATAGGGATTGAACTCTTTGTATCATAATAAAATATATTATAGTGCAAAAATAATTAAAATTGTATAATTTGCTATATTATTAAAAAAAATGTACTTTTGCTTTACTTATCTAATAAGAATCATCCTATAATATCGTTTTTAAATCCAACCTGGAAAAAATAAATTAAATATCATATTAAAAAATATCTATGTATAAATTAGAAGAGCTAAGCTCACTAAAGTCTGATGCTTTACAAGCAATTGCAAAAAAATTAAATATTAAGAAAATTGAAAAACTAAATAATGAAGAGTTAGCTTATGCAATACTAGATCACCAAGCTGAAAATACTAAGAATTCTGAACTTCCAATAAAAAAACAAAAAACCAAATCTTCAATAAATAAAAGTAGAGAATTAAAAAAAACAAACTCTAAAGTAGTTGTCAAGAAAAAAACAGATAAAAATTTAAAACAAAATACAAATACAAATACAAACAAAGTGAACAAAGTTTTAGATAAAAAAAATAGTGATGATAGTAAAATAAATAAAAAAATAACAGAAAAGCAAAAACAAAACAAAGAGGAAAAAAATACACATCCAAAGCCAAAACAAAATAATAAACAAAATATTAGTCAAAATTCAAAATATGATTATAATTTTGATGGAATTATCCCAACTGAAGGAGTAATTGAAATTATGCCTGATGGTTATGGGTTTATGCGTTCAAGCGACTATCATTATTTAACTTCACCTGATGATGTTTATGTCTCTCATTCACAAATCAAACTATTTGGTTTAAAAACAGGTGACACAATAAATGGGACAGTGCGTCCACCAAAAACAGGTGAAAAATACTATCCTTTAATACAAGTAGATAGAATAAATGGGCGTGATCCAGGTATTGTTAGAGACAGAATACCTTTTCATCACCTGACACCACTTTTTCCTTATGAAAAGTTTAATCTTTTGGGTAATGGGCACAATAATGTATCCATAAGAATGCTAGATATATTTACTCCAATTGGTAAAGGACAAAGGGGGTTAATTGTTGCTCAGCCTAAAACTGGAAAAACAGTGCTTTTAAAAGATATTGCAAATGCTATAGCTGATAACCATCCGGAAGTATATATGATTATATTATTAATTGATGAGCGACCTGAGGAAGTAACAGATATGGAGAGAAGTGTAAATGCTGAAGTAATTGCCTCTACATTTGATGAGCCAGCAAGTCGTCATGTGAAAGTTGCTGATATGGTTCTAGAAAAGGCTAAAAGAATGGTTGAGTGCGGGCATGATGTTGTTGTTTTGTTAGATTCAATAACAAGATTAGCAAGAGCTTATAATACAGTCCAACCTGCTTCAGGAAAGATCCTTAGTGGTGGTGTAGATGCAAATGCTCTTCACAAACCAAAAAGATTTTTTGGAGCTGCTCGTAAAATTGAAAAAGGTGGATCTCTAACCATCTTAGCAACTGCACTCACAGAAACTGGAAGTAAAATGGATGAAGTTATTTTCGAGGAATTTAAAGGAACAGGAAATATGGAACTACAACTAGATAGAAAAATTGCAAATAGAAGAATCTATCCAGCTGTTGATTTAGTAGCTTCATCTACGAGAAGAGAAGATTTGTTATTAGATAAAGAGTATATCCAAAGGATTTGGGTACTTAGAAACTACCTAGCAGATATGAATCCTATTGAAGCTATTGAATTTATGAAAGATAGATTACAAAAGACTAAGGATAACACCGAATTTCTGGTTACTATGAACGGATAATTATTATAAAGAAGTTATCAGAATAGTTTTTATCTAACTTATACTTTAGAAAACAATCCATATAATACACTACCACTACCGCTCATAGATGCATATATTGAGCCTTCTTCGTATAATTTCTTTTTCATTGCTTTAATATATGGATACTTAGAAAAAGTAATATTCTCAAAATCATTTTCTATCTTGCCTTTCCATTGTTCAATAGGCTGATTTATTAAATTAAATAAATCAATTTTAGAAATATGTGGTGTAATTTTACTATAAGCTTCCTTAGTTGAAATATGTATGTTAGGAAAAACAAATCTCAAATCAAAAGATGATAAATCTAAATCAAGCGGAGTCATTTTATCACCTATTCCTGTAACATACTTTGGTTTATTTTGGATAAAGAATGGGCAATCTGCTCCTAATTTTAAAGCATATAGCTCTAACTCTTTTAAAGATAAATCTAAATTAAAGATATGATTTAAAGCAAGTATAGTAAAAGCCCCATCGGCTGATCCACCACCCAGACCTCCTCCAATAGGTATTTTTTTATGTAAATGAATTTTTACAGGATTAATATCAAAATCTAATTTTAAAAGGTCATATGCTTTAGCACAAATATTATACTCTCCAGGAATCCTTATTCCTGAACTACTAAAGTTAAATACTGATGAGGGCAAAATTTCTAAAATATCAAAAAGATCTTTCACTGGATAAAGAACAGAAGAGATCTCATGATATCCATCATTTCTCTTTCTTAGAATATTAAGTCCTATATTAATCTTTGCATTTGGATATACTACCATTAATTCTATTGCTTTAAAAATCTATTATTAAATTATAAAAACAAGTTTTCAACAACAAAAATAATCAACTCAAAATTTATATCACTTCATTAATCATTTTATTTAACTTTGTTGTCCTTGTAAAAAAAATAAAATGGAATATCTATCATTTGAAAAACCAATTGAAGAATTAATAATTAAGCTCGATAAAGCTAAAGCATTAGGCGAGGAAGATTCCGTTGATGTAAGTAAAACCGTAAGAGATATAGAGAAAAAGATTGATGCTGCTAGAAAAAATATTTATTCTAATTTATCATCTTGGGAAAAAGTTCAGCTTTCTAGACATCCGCAAAGACCTTACTCTCTTGACTATATAAAAGCATTGTCAAATAATAATTTTTTAGAATTGCATGGTGATAGAGGTGTAAAGGATGACAAAGCTATGGTTGGAGGATGGGCTACAATAGATAATCAATCAGTCATGTTCATTGGGCAACAAAAAGGTAGAACTACAAAAGAAAGACAATTTCGTAATTTTGGCATGGCTAATCCTGAAGGATATCGTAAGGCATTACGTCTAATGAAGATGGCAGAAAAATTTGGCAAACCAGTAGTATGTTTGATCGATACTCCTGGAGCATTTCCAGGATTAGAAGCAGAAGAAAGAGGACAAGGAGAAGCAATCGCAAGAAATATATTTGAAATGACAAGATTAGAAGTTCCTATTATTGTAGTTATTATTGGTGAAGGAGCTTCAGGAGGTGCATTAGGAATAGGTGTAGGAGATAAAATACTTATGCTTAATAACGCTTGGTATTCTGTTATCTCACCAGAGAATTGTTCAACTATACTTTGGGGAAACTGGGAACATAAAGAAACTGCTGCTAATGAATTAAAATTAACTGCAAAAGATATGAAAAAAATAGGACTAGTTGATGAAATTATTAAAGAACCACTAGGTGGTGCTCATACTTTTCCTGACAAAACATATCAAATTGTTAAAAAAGCAATTATAAAAGCAATTAAAGAATTTATTGATATAGATAAAAACTTACTTGTTAAAATGAGAATGGAAAAATTTTCAAAAATGGGATTTGTAAAACAATAGAAAATGGTAAAAAAAGTAGCAAAAAGAATATTAAAAGCAACACCAACTAATCAGATTGAAGGAAAAATCCAGCCTCAAGCTATAGAGCTAGAACAAGCAGTATTAGGCGCTCTAATGATTGATAATGAATCATTATCTGATGCTATTGACTCTCTAAAAACTGAATACTTTTATGCTCCAAAACATCAGAAAATATTTGAAGCAATTATAAATCTGTTTAATAACACTCAACCTGTTGACATCCTCACTGTAGCAGAAGAATTGAAAAGATTAGAATCCTTAAAAGATATTGGAGGACTTGTATATATATCTGAACTTACTAATAATGTAGCATCAGCCTCTAATACTGAATTCCACGCAAGAATTATTGCTGAAAAATTTATAAAAAGATCTCTTATTAATATTTCACGAAGAATAAGTAATGATGCTTTCGATGATGCAATAGATATATTTGATTTACTAAATAATGCAGAATCAGAACTGTTTACTGTTACTGAAGGGACTTTAAGAAAAAGCTATGATAAAATGAGTTCCTTAATTAAAGGAGCTCTTGAAAATATTGAAGTACTTCGTAACAAAGAAGATGGTCTTAGTGGTATACCTACTGGCTTCTCTAATCTAGATAGAGTAACATCAGGATGGCAAAAATCTGATTTAATAATTTGTGCTGCTCGTCCAGGTATGGGAAAAACAGCTCTAGCTTTAACTATGGCACGAAATATTGCAGTAGATTATGAAACACCAATTGGTTTCTTTTCACTTGAAATGTCATCCGAACAACTAGTAAATAGACTAATTGCAAGTGAAGCTGAATTAAATGCCTCAAAACTAAGAAAGGGAGATTTGGCTGATCATGAAATGGTTCAATTACATGAAAAAATAAAACAATTATCTGAAGCGCCAATTTTTATTGATGATACACCAGCATTAACAATCTTTGAGCTCAGAGCAAAAGCAAGAAGACTTGTAAAAAATCATGGTGTAAAAATTATTATGATTGACTATTTACAGTTAATGAATTCAGGAAGTAATTCAGGAAATAGAGAACAAGAAATATCTACTATTTCTAGATCATTAAAAGGAATTGCTAAAGAATTAAAAATTCCAGTTGTTGCCTTATCGCAAGTAAATAGAGGAGTTGAAAACAGAACTGGTGTAGGAAGTAAAAGACCTATGTTGTCTGATCTTAGAGAATCTGGTGCAATTGAACAAGATGCAGATATTGTCACCTTCATTTATCGTCCTGAATACTATAAGATATATGAATGGGATAATGGTGATGATTCAAGAGGTCAAGGAGAACTTATTATTGCGAAACATAGAAATGGATCACTAAGCAATATAAGATTAAAATTTATTGATGAATTTGCTAAATTTTCAGATCTTGATTATTTTGAGGAAAATAGTTTTCATAATGAAAATGATAATACATCAATGATATCTATGTCATCAAGCATGAATCAAGAACATAAAGATGATCCATTCTAAAGTAATAAATCAATTTTGTTTAATTTTATTTTTTTGTAGTCTTTCTGTTTTTGCAAAAGCCTCCTATATCTTTATACATATGGACGAAATGCAAGAGAATCATTTGAAAGCTTATGGAATTGCATACTATGCACTTGAAAGGAATATTAAAGTAGACTGGCTATTAAATTACCAAGGAGGTAGTTTCATGATTAAATACTATGAAAAAATTGAGAATGAGTGTAATATCAGAGGGGTTTCTTATAATATTATTTCAGATATACAAACCAATCAAATTTTAAAATCAATTGCTAGTCCATCTGTAAATCAAGATGTTGTTCGACTTGAAAAGGCACCAAAGATTGCAATATATTCTCCAAAAAATAAACAACCTTGGGATGATGCTGTAACCATGGCTCTAACCTTTGCTGAAATTCCATATGATGTAGTCTATGATGAGGAAGTCTTATCTAACTTACTCCCACTTTATGACTGGTTACACTTACACCATGAAGATTTTACAGGTCAATATGGAAAGTTTTATGTTTCATATAAAAATGCAACATGGTATAAAGAAGGCAAAAGAGATGCAGAAAAATTAGCAAAAAAATTAGGTTATAATAAAGTATCTGAATCAAAACTTGCTGTAGCTAAAAAAATTAAAGGATTTGTCTTTTCAGGAGGCTTTCTATTTGCTATGTGCTCAGCCACAGATAGTTATGACATTGCACTTGCAGCCGAAGGTATAGATATCTGTAGGGAAATGTTTGATGGAGATGCAATTGATAATGATATAGATAATAAATTAGATTTCTCAAAAACACTAGCTTTTAAGGATTTTACATTAGTCAAAAACCCTAACCGTTATGAATTTTCATCTATAGACGCAACTGAGAAAAGACGGATTAATGCTAAAGTTGATTTTTTTACATTGTTTGATTTTTCTGCTAAATGGGACCCAGTGCCTACTATGCTATGCCAAAACCATACAAAAGTTGTTGCAGGTTTTATGGGGCAAACAACATCCTTTAGAAATGAATTTATTAAATCAGATGTATTAATAATGGGAGAAACAAAAGCAACTAATGAAGCAAGGTATATACATGGAAAGCTAGGTAATGGAACATTTACTTTCTATGGAGGGCATGACCCAGAAGATTATCAACATAAAGTTGGTGATCCTAAAACAGACTTATCTTTACACCCTAATTCTGCTGGTTACCGTTTAATTTTAAATAATATACTTTTTCCAGCAGCAAAGAAAAAGAAACTAAAAACTTAAATTAAATTTACTCTCTCTCCCTCAAACCATTTTTGGTAATTAGCATTATACAATTTTTCGATTTCCTTACGCTTAATTTTCATTGTTGGTGTAAGTAATTTATTCTCTACAGTCCAATCTTCTTTAAGAACAACAAGATTGTGAATCATTTCATGCTTATCTAAGTCTTGATTTACTTCATTTAAAGTTTTAGTTAACGAAACAATCAAATCTTTAGCAAGTTTCTTCTTCCCCTCTAATGATAACACAATAATTCCAATTGGCTGAGGTAATTGATATCCTACTACACAAATCTGTTCAATATTACTATTAGCAGAAATTTTCATTTCAATTGGCGAAGGTGCAACATATTTTCCTTTGCTGGTCTTAAATAAATCTTTAACTCTACCTGTAATTTTTAAAAACCCATCTGAATCAATTTCTCCCTCATCTCCAGTATGTAACCAACCATCAATAATTGTGTTTTTAGTTTCTTCTGGCATCTTAAAATAACCATCCATTAAAGCATCATGGCTTATCAAAATCTCTTTATCTTCTGATATTTTAACTTGACATAATGGTAAGGGTTGACCAACTGATCCAAGTTTTATATTATTATTTAAAGTTACATGAGAATAACAAGTATTTTCAGTCATTGCATAAGCTTCCTGAATATTAATTCCTAAGCGAGAAAACCAATCAATAAGAGCAACAGGAGTTGGTGCTGCTCCTGTAAATACATTGCTAGCATTACTAAGTCCTAATCCTTTCCGAATCTTTCTCTTAATTAAAAAAGAAATTAAAGGAATCTTTAAAAATAAATCTAACTTACTCTGTGGCAATTTTGTTAGAATACCTTCTTGAAATTTTGTCCAAATCCTTGGCACACCTAGAAAAACAGTTGGAGAAACTTCTGCTAAATTATCTGTAAAGGTTTCCAAACTTTCAGCAAAAGAGACTCTCCCTCCACTATATAAACTACCCATTTGAACTAATAATCTTTCTGCAATATGACATAAAGGCAAATAGGAAAAAAACTTTGCATCTTTTAAAGACAAAGTGTTAACAGCATTAGTAGTTGCAAAGGCAAAATTATAAAACTTATGCATTACACCTTTTGGTTCTCCAGTTGTCCCTGATGTATACATAATAGTTGCTAATTCTTTTTCTCCTCTAAAAATATCTTCAGAGATTGGATTGATATCTTTTGTTACTTCATTCCAATCTGGGTAATCCTCAGAATAAAAAGGGAATGTAATACAATTCATATTATTAGGAACTCCTGACTTCATATTATTGTAATTATCTAACTTTCCAACAAATAATAATTTAGATTCTGAATGTTTAAGAATCTTGCTTAAAGTTTCCGAGCTTAAGTTAGGATATAAAGGAACAGATACATGTCCACTCATCATTATCGCCATATCAGCCATTAGCCAATGAGCACAATTTTTTGACAAAAGCGCAATCTTACTTTCTTTTGCTAAATCTAATGACTTTAAAAAAGCTGCCATTTTTCTTACTTCTTTTCCAAACTCTTTCCATGTCCAATGGTGCCATTCACCATTAATTGGTTGAGACAAGTAAATTTGATCTGGTGTTTCTTGCTCCCATTTATATAGCATTTCAAGTGGTGAAAAATAAGTCATAATTTTATTTTTTGGCTAAAAGTAAGAATTATTAATTAAAAGTACACATTCAAAATATTCTTTAGTATATTAGTAAAAAATTGGATAAATGGATCAAGAAGATACTATAGACTATAATATTCGAAAAACATGGTATAATATCACAAAAATGTACAATAGAACTGCCAACGAATATATGGGAAGTATGGGACTAGGTATGATTATTCTTCATATTGATATTTTTGAAGGAACTCCTTCTACTCATCTAGGACCGAGTATGGGAATGGAAGCAACATCTCTATCAAGATCACTAAACAAACTAGAAGAAGTTGGAGCTATTGTAAGAAAGAAAGACCCTAATGATGGAAGAAAATCTTTAATCCATTTAACTTCTCAGGGCTTAGATTGGCGTGAAGTTGCTAAAAAAACTGTTATTGATTTTAATGAACATGTCTTTTCTCACTTTAATAAAGAAGAGTTAAATAATTTTTTTAAAATACTTCATAAAATTAATACAATTATTGAAAAACAGAAATAGATACTGCTTTTAGTATCTTTACAAAATGAATTTTACAAAATTTAGATTTGGAAGTGAATTACAAGAAGGACTAAACACAATGGGCTTCAAAGAAGCAACACCTATTCAGCAACAAGCTATACCCATAATTCAGCAAGAAAAAGATTTAATTGCATGTGCACAAACAGGAACAGGTAAAACAGCTGCTTTCGTACTTCCGATATTAGATATGCTAAGTAAAGTAAAACAAAGCAATAAGGTAAGAGCAATTATAATTGCGCCAACTAGAGAATTAGCAAAACAAATAGATATGCAGATTGAAGGTTTTTCTTATTTTACCAATTCATCATCATACCCCATATATGGTGGAGGAACAGGAATAGAATTTGATAACCAAAAAAAAGCACTAAAAAAAGGAGCAGATATCATCATCTGTACTCCAGGAAGATTACTTGCTCATTTAGATTTTAATTATTTTGACACAACAGGTGTAAAGTATTTAATCTTAGATGAAGCAGATAGAATGTTAGATATGGGATTTTATGATGACATAATGACAATAGCTAAAAGTTTACCTAAATTAAGACAAACACTCTTATTTTCAGCAACTATGCCTCTAAAAATTAGAGATTTAGCAAATAAACTATTAAAAAAACCTGAAAATATAAATATAGCTATATCTAAACCAGCTGATGGTATTACACAAGTAGCATATATGTGTTACGACCATCAGAAAGTTAAATTAGTAAGAGTAATCTTAAGTAATATAGGAAAAAAATTAAGTCATGTATTAATCTTTGCATCTAGTATAAAAAGTGTTCGAGAAATTACAAGAACTCTCAATAAAGCTGGAATGAGAGCATCTGAAATGCACTCAGGTTTAGATCAAAAACAAAGAGAAAAAACAATTAGAGAATTTAAGAACAAAAAAATTAGAATATTAGTAGCTACAGACATCTTATCCAGAGGCATTGATATTAAAGGTATTGAACTTGTAATTAACTATGAAGTACCATATGACGCTGAAGATTATGTTCACAGAATTGGTAGAACAGCTAGAGCTGATAAAACTGGCGAAGCAATAACATTTATTAATGCCAAACAAGTAAACGATTTTATAAATATTGAAAAATTAATTGAGAAGCAAGTACCTAAATTGAAATTACCAAAGAGTTTTGATCCAGGGCCAGAATATAAAATGCTTCCTAAGAAAAAAAAATGGAAAAAGAAATGGAAATTTTCGAAAGAAAATAAACCATCTTAAAGAAAATATATCATCTATATAAAACAGGTGCATGATGAGGCTTAATTCTAGAATCAATCACGGGAATAGAACACGAAAAGTGTTTGTTTTTATTTTGAGCATTCAAACCATAAACATCATAAGCAGGGTTTGAGCGAGTAAAAGTTACCCAAATCCAATTTGAAAAATGCTCACAAACAAAATTAGAATCATCAACTATAGTAATTAATGCAATACCGTTAAGATTTTGTTTTTCTAAACAAGTAATTAAATCTTTAATATTAGCATCTCCTTCTATCACAAGATTACCATTACTTACTAAATTTGGATTTGAAAATCCAGTAATTAGATCTATTCTAGGTGTTTTTTTTGCTAATACTCTTTTTATATCTCCAGCAGCAGCTAAAACTAGCTTAGAACCCTCATTTAAACCTTCTCCACTATAATCTAATGTATCAATAGTTGTCTTTGTTTGAAAATGTAAATCTCTGTTCCAATCAACTATTTGTAAAAAATGTGAGAAAAAGGCTTCCTCATCATTGATATCTAATTCAACACTATCATCACAAATAAATAAATATTTTGCTAAACTCATTTGTCCTGTGCCTAAAATATGATTTGCAATTGTTAAAATTTCTTGAGGATATTTAACAGGATTATATGGAGTATATCTTTCAGAACCAATAGCTAAAAGTAGAGGATGAACTCCTGCTGCATCTACAGCATTTACTGCCTTTAAACCAGGGACCTCTTTTTCAATAGCCCTTCCAGTAATTTCGTGTATTAATTTACCAAATTGTGAATCCTCTTGAGGTGGTCTTCCAACTACTGTAAATGGCCATATTCCATCTTTTTTAGCATATACTTTATATACTTTTAAAACAGGAAAATCATGTTTCAAACTATAATATCCCAAATGATCTCCAAAAGGGCCTTCAGGTTTTAAATCATTAGGATTTAATTCTCCACAAATAACAAAATCAGCATCTGTTGAAATTACATAACCATCCTTTTTAGCATATCTAAACCTTCTTTTTGCTAAAACACCAGCAAAAGACAACTCACTTATACCTTCAGGTAAGGGCATAACTGCAGCAAAGCTATGAGCTGGTGGACCACCAACAAAAATTGAAACTTTTAAAGGTTTCCCCTTTTTATTAGCATTAGTTTGATGTATACCAATACCTCTATGTAACTGATAATGCATTCCTATTTCTTTGTTTACTTCATATTCATTGCCTGACAACTGTATTCTATACATACCCAAATTAGAATTAAGTATTCCAGGTTTATTAATATCTTCAGTATAAACTTGTGGAAGTGTAATAAAAGCACCACCATCATCTTTCCAGCATTTTATTTGCGGTAAATCTTCTATTTTAACTTCTTCAAAATCTTTGAACCTAACTTTCTTAGGTAAAGCATAAAGCGCATTTAATGCGGTTTTCAAACTACGCATTGGATTTTTTAAAATACTTTTAGGATCAATTTTAATTTCAATCAAATCCTTAACAATTTGCAAACTATCACGAAACATAAATTTACTTCGATCAATTGTACCAAATAAATTAGATGCTGCACGATATTTAGTGCCAATTATATTATTAAATAATAAGGCTTTTCCTTGGCTAGAAAATTCTTTCAAATGTAGAGAAGCTAACTCTAAATCTGGATTTAACTTATCAGATATAACCTTTAAGTCTCCATTATTTTCTAGATCATTTATGCATTGCTGTAAATTATTATAACTCATAATGCAAAAATAAAAAAAGGGAGTTAAAATAACTCCCTATTATTTATATAAATACATTATTAAAGTTATCTTTTTTCAATAGGAATATATTTTCTTTCTACTGCGCCATTATAAACTTGTCGCGGTCTACCAATTGGCTCATGATTTTCTCTCATTTCTTTCCATTGTGCAATCCAGCCAGGAAGTCTTCCTAATGCAAACATAACAGTAAACATATCAGTAGGGATACCAAGCGCTCTGTAAATTATACCTGAATAAAAATCAACATTTGGATATAAATTTCTAGATTTAAAATAATCATCTTCTAAAGCAACTCTTTCTAATTTCTTTGCAATATCAAGCACAGGATCATCTATCTTCAATTCTTTTAACACATCGTCAGCTGCTTTCTTAATTATTTTTGCTCTAGGATCAAAACTCTTATAAACTCTATGTCCAAAACCCATCAAACGGAAAGAATCCTTCTTGTCTTTAGCCTTAGCAATATACTTCTCTACATCACCACCGTCTTCCTTAATTGACTCTAACATTTCAATAACTGCTTGGTTAGCTCCTCCGTGAAGAGGCCCCCAGAGTGCAGCAATTCCTGCAGAGACAGATGCATATAAACTAGCATGAGAAGATCCAACAACTCTAACTGTTGAAGTTGAACAATTTTGTTCATGATCAGCATGAAGAATTAATAATTTATCAATTGCCTTAGTTATTACTGGACTAACTATATAATCAGTTGTAGGCAAAGCAAACATCATTTGCATAAAATTTGCAGAATAATCTAAACTATTTTTTGGATATACAATCGGTTGACGAACTCTATTTTTATAACTCCACGCAGCAAGTGTGGGTAATTTAGCAATAGCTCGAATCACAGTACCATTTACCTGTTGAGATGAACGATTTGGATCTAAAGATTTTGGATAGAATGCAGTTAATGATGATACTAGTGATGACAAGACCCCCATAGGATGAGCTTTTGATGGGAACCCATCTAAGATTGATCTTACATCCTCATGTACTAATGAATGTTCAGATATATCTTTTGTAAAATCAGCTAACTCCTTTTGCGTTGGCAGTTCACTATAAATTAATAAAAAGGCAACTTCTAAAAAAGTTGATTTCTCAGCTAATTCCTCAATTGAATACCCTCTATATCTTAAGATTCCTTCTTCACCATTTAAAAAAGTAATAGCACTCTCACAAGAACCAGTATTTTTAAATCCACTATCTAAAGTTATTAATCCAGATTGACTTCTAAGTTTACTAATATCCAAAGCTTTCTCATACTCAGTACCTTCTAAAACAGGAAGTTCATAAACTTTACCTTCATAATGTAATTCTGCTTTCTTACTCATTTTAATCTTCTTTTATTTAATTGCTAATATACCTTTTTCTTAATAAATTTAAAATTCTTTCCAGTATAAATTGCTTTTTCCCCAAGAGCTTCTTCAATCCTCAATAATTGATTATATTTTGCAATCCTGTCAGAACGTGAAGCTGAACCAGTCTTTATTTGACCACAATTAAGAGCAACAGCTAAATCAGCAATAGTAGTATCTTCTGTCTCTCCTGATCTATGACTCATAACTGTAGTATAAGAACTACTATGAGCCATGTTAACTGCATTAATTGTCTCGGTAAGTGTGCCAATTTGATTAGGTTTAACCAAAATAGAATTTGCAATTTTATTTGTAATTCCCTTCTTTAATCGTTTTACATTTGTAACAAACAAATCATCACCTACTAACTGAATTTCACTGCCTAAATTTTCTGTTAAATGTTTCCACCCATTCCAATCATCTTCGTCTAAACCATCCTCAATTGATAAAATTGGATACTTCTTTATCCAATTAGCCCAATAATCAACCATCTCTAATGAGGTTAATTTATCACCTGTAGATTGATGCAGATGATATATATCCTCTTCTTCATTATAAAACTCAGATGCAGCCGCATCAATTGCAATATAAATATCTTCTCCAGGTACATATCCAGCAGTTTCAATAGATTTTAAAACTATCTCAATTGCTTGCTCATTTGATTCTAAATTTGGAGCAAAACCACCTTCATCACCTACATTAGTTAAGTAACCCTCATTTTGCAACTCAGATTTTAAATGATGAAAAACCTCTACACCCATTTGTAATGCTTTTGAAAAACAGTTAGCACCTATAGGCATTATCATAAACTCTTGGAAATCGATACTATTATCTGCATGTGATCCTCCGTTTAAAATATTCATCATAGGAATAGGAAGTTCAGTAGATTTTATATCGCCAATATAACTATAAATTGAGTGACCAGCTGCTTCTGCAGCTGCTTTTGAACATGCTAATGAAACAGCTAACATTGCATTAGCTCCTAGATTCTCTTTATTTATTGTTCCATCTAAATCTATCATTGTATTATCGATAAGAGTTTGTTCATTAATATTAATCCCATTTAATTCATCATTAATAAGAGTATTAATATTATTAACAGCTTTTAAAACACCTTTACCTAAAAAATTAAGATTATCTCCATCCCTCAACTCAACAGCTTCATATTTTCCTGTAGAAGCACCTGAAGGTACTGAAGCTCTACCAACTATACCATTTTTAGTTAAAACTTCAGCTTCAATAGTAGGATTACCTCTGGAATCAAGAATCTGTCTTGCTTTTATTTTTTTAATATTACTCACTATTTTTGCTTTATATTGTTAATAAATTCATCAAAAAGATATCTGGAGTCATGTGGCCCAGGAGAAGATTCTGGGTGATACTGAACAGAAAAACAATTCTTATGAAGAAATTTAATTCCTTCAATTGTATCATCATTTAAATTTACATGAGTTATCTCAATATTAGGATTATTTTTAATATCATCTTTAGAGACACCAAAACCATGATTTTGAGAAGTAACTTCTGCCTTTCCTGTAGACAAATTTCTTACAGGATGATTAATACCTCTATGGCCATTATGCATTTTATAAGTTGAAATACCTTCTGAGAGAGCTAGTGCTTGATGTCCTAGACAAATTCCAAAAACTGCTGCTCCATCGCTAGTTATTTTTTTTACCTCTTTAATAATATGTGGCATAGCAGCTGGATCGCCTGGTCCATTTGAAAGAAAAAAACCATCAGGATTCCATTTCTTCATATCTTCATACTTAGTATTCATAGGAAAAACCCTTAAATAACAGTCTCTATCTGTCATACATTTTAAAATATTTCTTTTTACCCCTAAATCTAAAACAGCAATTTTTATTTTATTCTGTTTATCACCTACAAAATAAGCTCTATCAGTTGATACTGATGAAGAAAGTTCCAAGCCTTCCATTGAAGGTACTTTTTCTAATCTTTTAGCTAACTCATTAATATCCATTTCTTGAGTAGAAATAATTGCATTCATTGCACCCTTATCACGAATATGTCTAACAACTGCTCTAGTATCCACATCAGAAATTACAACTTTCTGCTGCTGCAGAAAATAAGTATTAAGATCATTATCTCCTGATTGTCTAGAAAAACCGTTGTTAAAATTTTTACAGATTAAACCTGAAATTTTCATGCTATCAGACTCAACCTCATCATTTTTAACACCATAATTACCAATATGAGCATTAGTAGTAATCATCAATTGTCCGTAATAAGAAGGGTCTGTAAACACCTCCTGATATCCAGTCATACCAGTATTAAAACAAAGCTCACCTGTAGCAGTGCCTTTTATTCCATTTGCCTTACCATAAAAAATAGTTCCATCTTGTAGCAAAAGTATCGCAGGTTCTTTTTTAATATATTTCATATTCAATTTTTAATAAAAAAGGATAAAACTAATGTTTTACCCTTTAAACTAAACTATTAACAAAAGAAAGACTTAAATTACTCTCCTTTTTGTTCTATATTTTCAGGGTTATTACTATTTTTTTTCTCTTCTTTAGTCTCATCTTGAGCAACTTCTTCAACTTTAGGTGACTCTTCTCCTTTAGTCTCCTCTTGAACAACCTCTTCAACTTTAGGTGACTCTTCTCCTTTAGTC
>MDSV01131564.1_pt1 | contig 16472 bp, 11 predicted proteins | sample 810851 | NCBI WGS metagenome assembly MDSV01 (sample SAMN05326640, study PRJNA326480) | marine metagenome | isolation source: seawater | place: Atlantic Ocean: North East | collected 2012 | reverse complement strand
TAGCCGCCATGCGCGAGTAAAGTTTCACGAGCCACTGCCGCTAATTTTGTTGGTATAAGTATTTTTTTCATATTATTATCTATCCTTACTGAACCTTTTAGAGCGGGCTAAAGTACCATTCCCCCTCATCGAATCAAGCTTTGACAAATCCGTATTTTGTGTAACATTCGATACTGTATATGAAAACTTGCGTACCAACTGAAAAAATACTCTTCATTCTTATCCTAACAACCACCTTAACTAATTGTGTAGGCTATCGCTTTAATGGAACCACCCCCCATCAAATTTCCACTGTCAAACTCGCCCCCATAATCAATCAAACTGATGAACCCGCGATCGAACGCCAGATCACAAGAGCTATGCGGAGCTTTATCCAGTTTGATGGTCGTCTCCAACTAGTTGATCACGACCACGCCGATGCCAGAATTGAAATTACACTCAAAGCCTACCAAAACAATCCCATTGCCTATCGCTCCGAAGACCGCGAAGTCATACCCCGCTTTTATCGTCAATCCATCACTGCAACTGCCTGCTTAATAAATACTTCAACCGGAGAAACTCTTCAAGAAGCAACCAACCACGGCGAAGCCCTATTTGAATTTGAATCGGACCTATCCACCTCAAAGCGCAATACACAATCCGAAGCCGCCAATGAGTTAGCTCGGCTACTCTTCAGCGATCTCATCGAAACGTGGTAATAAAAAAAACCGTCCTCATACGGACGGGTTTATCAAAAATACGTGCAAATCACTTACGCTAATTTACGCAATTGATTAGTAGCATTTGTTTTACGCCGAATCGCCGTGTTCTTCTTGAGAACACCCTTCTTCGCAGCTTTGTCTAGAACCGAATGGTAAACCTTTAATGCAACCGCACCTTGTTCCGTATCACCCGCTGTCAAGGCTTCCATCATAGCTCGACGAGCACTCTTTACACGCGTCCGTACTTGAAGATTCCCTTCACGACGCACTTCATTTTGACGCACTCTTTTTTTCGCACTTTTTAAATTTGGCATATTCTTAACCCTTTCACGCTCTTTCAGATAAGGTTGGGCATAATAAGCAATCGCACTTTGAAGTCAACTCGCAACTCATCTGAGTTTCTATCGAATTACACCCCAATGTTCCCGAAAAGGCCAATATACAAAAACCGCTGGCCCTCGGAAGTCTTTTCGAGGTACGCCGCCGAAAAATCGCCCATCCAAGCTCATTCCCGGCGCCGTATTATCCCCACACATTAAATAGAGATCTTCACCCAAATCAATAGCATCCGATGCCCTTGCTAAAAGTGCATCATTTCCATGCCCACCTTGATAAACCGGATCGGTTGCAATTTGCTGAAAAATCGCTGGTTCGCTCACCGGCTTCCCATTCACAATCAAACGGCCCTCTTGAATTTGAATCCGCTCCGATGGCATTCCCACCATCCGTTTAATATAAAACGTATCCTTCCGCACCTGATTATGTTTTATATTACGTGTATCAAATACTGCGACATCGCCCCGCTTCGGAGCTCGAAAATTATACGCCATTTTATTCACAATCACCTGATCACCAGTGATTATGCGCGCACCGGCTATCACTTCATCTTTCCGATAGACCCGTTTAACGTTTAATACCTCCTCCATGTAGGAAGGAATTCGATGCTCCACACCCCCGATGTTTAACAAAACGGAATCTCGAAATCGCCGGATACCTTGAAGCGATCCACTCGTCTTAGCTCGAACTTCTTTGTAGGAAGCTCCTGTAAGCAACCATTTCGGTAATTTTGTAATCGGATTATCAAAAAAACCAGGCCCCATCTGCGCCTCCGCATTAATTCCGTTCAACGTCGGTTGCATCGAGCCCGTGGGTATTTTAAAAGGCTCAAAAAAGAAGGCCCGAATCGCCATCGCAGCAGCCACCGCCACAATAATCACCTCCACATTTTCCCGAGTGCCTTGCCGTAAACGAAAAGGGTAGATTTGATCAATCGCTTTCTCGAGAGCCTTCATCGCCTGGACACGGTTACCTTGCTCTGTTTTACAAATATGGCGAAACATATCTTCCGCCTGGCGAAGTGTTTCTAACTCTAGCTGATCAGCAATATCTTCACGCATATTTCTTGCATGCTTGGCTGACTGGAGCAACTGCTTCGATTCTTTTTTTTCTTTTCGTTTTTTTATAAAATTCATGTCTACTGATTATTTGTTTTTAACACGGCAATGAAGGCTTCTTGTGGAATATTAACTTTACCAATCTTCTTCAACTTCTTCTTACCTTCCTTCTGACGCTCTAGCAATTTACGTTTCCGGGAAATATCCCCTCCGTAACATTTTGCTGTCACATCTTTTCGGTAAGCTCGAATCGTCTCCCGCGCAATAATCTTACCATTCACTGCAGCTTGTAATGCAACTGTAAAAGCTTGACGTGGAATTACATCTAACAATGATTTGCACATTTGACGACCCCGAGATTCGGCTTTTGAACGATGCACAATACTCGAAAACGCATCCACCACTTCGCCATGAATCATAATATCCATTTTTACCAAATCCGAAGGTTGATACTCCGCATATTCATAATCCATTGATGCATACCCTCGACTAACAGTTTTCAATTTATCATAAAAATCGATTAACACCTCATTTAATGGCATCCGACACGTCAACATGACCCGAGTGCGATCGATTGAATCCGTCTTCACAATTTCACCCCGCCGTTCCATGATCAACTGCATCATCTCACCCATATAATCAGTTGGGGTGATAATCGTTGCCAAAATCATGGGTTCTTCAATTTGCTCAATCAGCGTCGGATCCGGTAAATACATTGGATTATCAATTTCTTGCTCTTCGCCGGTTTTTAAAATCACATGGTAAACCACATTCGGATAAGAAGAGATGATGTCTAAATTAAATTCGCGCCGCAGGCGTTCCATAATAATTTCCATATGCAACAACCCTAAAAATCCACACCTAAACCCAAATCCCAATGCAATCGAAGATTCCGATTGGAAGCTGAAAGAAGCGTCATTCAAACGCAACTTATCCATGCTGGTACCCAATTTTTCATAATCCGAAGTTTCCACTGGATAGATTCCCGAAAAAACCATCGGGTGAATTTCTTGGAAGCCTGGTAAAGGCGCTTCTACCGGATTTTTTTGATGGGTAAGGGTGTCACCAATTTGAATCTCCGAAGCATCTTTAATATTGGCAATAACGTAGCCAACGGCTCCTTCTTCCAACTGTTTTGCCTTCGTCATTTCTGGTGTGAAAACGCCCACTTCTTTAATCTCATAACTCTGACCCGTGCTCATCACCAACACCCGATCACCTGCTTTCAACATGCCACTAAAAAGCCGCATATAGACCACTACACCCCGAAATGCATCGTATTTAGAATCAAAAACCAATGCCCTTGTTAAATCATCACTTGCATGAACTGGAGCAGGAAAGCGTTCCACCACCGCTTCCAATACCTCTTCCACACCCAACCCCGATTTAGCACTCACTTGCAATGCATCACTCGCATCAATTGCTAAAATATCTTCAATCTGCTGGCTTACTTTCGGAACATCCGCATTCGGTAATTCAATCTTATTCAACACCGGTAAAATTTCTAACTCATTGCCACTCGCTAAATACGTGTTCGAAACCGTTTGTGCTTCCACACCCTGTGCTGCGTCGACCACCAATATAGCTCCTTCACATGCCTCTAAACTTCTTGAGACCTCATAGGAAAAATCTACATGCCCTGGTGTATCAATCAGGTTAAACGTGTAGGTAAGCCCATTTTTTGCCGTATATTCCATCGTTACCGGATGCGCTTTAATCGTGATGCCCCGCTCCCGCTCAAGATCCATAGAATCGAGCAGTTGTTCTTTCATCTTACGCTGCTCCACGGTTTGTGTTAGCTCAAGCATACGGTCAGCTAATGTCGATTTACCGTGATCAATGTGCGCAATGATACAAAAATTGCGAATGAGGTTTAGTTCTTTCATAAGTCGAAGCGAAGAAGCTAACCCAGCCAAACCATGCCGTCAAGAACCCCTCCTCGCAAAGCAAGCAGGAGAGTTTACATCTTTACGGCTGGAACAGGCTGACCAGCAGCGCGTAATTCAGCAAATAAAGCTACACGCAAGGCACTCGTCAAAGCCGGTAATTTTTTAGATAGATCAAACGATTCGCTTAGATCCGTTTTTAGGTTAAATAAACCACTGTGGCTCGTTTCCCAATTATGAATCAATTTCCAATAGCCCAAACGAATTGCCGATGAAGCGGTCTGCAATTCCCATGAATTAAATTTAGGATAATGCCACGTCAGCCCTCGCTCCATGAGTTGTTCAGTGGTTTTTAGATCATGCGCATCCAATAATAATGGAGCAAAACTAACTCCATCTATTACTTGAACGGTCTCTAACTGATCCCCGCCTGCCAGTTCATAAAGTGTAGGCAAAATATCGATCCCACTTACTGGCACATCACACTGATCCCCCGCTGCAATGCCCGGGCCGCGAACCACAAAAGGCACTCGAATACCTCCTTCTCGCAGACTCCATTTTCCACCGGTTAAGGGGGCATTCATCCGTCGAGGTTTTTTCGATGGAGGCAAGGAGGGAATCGCCCCATTATCCGCCGTAAAGATGACGTATGTATTTTCTGCCAAACCTAACTCATCCAAGCAATCTAATACCCCTTCGACACTACGATCTAATGCCACCGTCATTGCCCGATAGAGCGCCACCGTTGGATTAGACTCTTTCATCGGCTGTTGATCAAAATCATAGGGATCGGCCACCACCCACGTATGATTGGCATAGTGCGATATCTGCAAGAAAAAGGAGCTCCCCTCTTTTGCCATCTGCTCTAAAAAAGTAACGGATCTTTGCTTTAAGGAATTCGTGAGTTTCGGATCCTCTTGTAATCGAGTTTGGTATTCATCTTTCAGGGCAAATCCACCTTCTTTATTCCCCGTCTCTCCATCACTCACATCAAGTCCCATCTCCGCGGGATCTCCTAAGATATGCCATTTGCCAAAATGAGCAGCCACATATCTCTCATCCACCCGCTTCAAGACCTCTACCAACGTATCTCTATCTTCAAATATTGGTGCCTCTCGAAATAGCTTCTGGACATCCGTCACACCATGGCGTGCCACACTCTGCCCCCATTGAATCGAATATCTGGATGGAGAACACACAGGAGCCGCTGCATAGCCCGCCGAAAATCTCATACCCTCTTTTGCCAACCGGACGACTGCAGGTGTTTCATATCGATCTTGAAAGCGATCTAAAACACGATCATCCATGCAAATCGAAGTTCCTGCCCAGCTTTGATCATCGGTTACAATCAGTACAAAATTAGGCTGCGCCTGCTCTGCCCCCAAACTCGTCGAATGAACACTCAAAAATAAAAAAATTACTACCATCAGATACTTCATTCGCTTAAAGCCTTCCTTAACTGTTTTGCCAAATTCTTTTGCTTTTCTGCATGAGATGGAGCTCCGGCTAGATTATGCCATTCATGCGGGTCAGTTAGATGATCATACAACTCTTCGCTTCCATCTTGATAGCGAATATATCGCCATTGATCAGTACGAATGGTCCAATGTTGATTTAAAAAAGGTTCATTAACCCAGCGTTCATCCAATGACTCGACAACCTCCGACTGCATAACCCCCAAAGCGATCCGCTCCCCTTTTTCTTGAGAACCGGGATTTAACAGAGGCTTGATACTGACCCCCACACGTTTGACCTGATTGGAGAAAGGTACTGTTAAGTCACACAGCTCAACCAAGGTTGGGTAGATATCAATCAACGAGACTGGTGCATCAACACGGTCACTCTCATCGGACATTCCAGGAACGCGTACCAATAATGGAATACGCATGCTTTCTTCCCATAAGGCTCCTTTAAAGAGGAATTCTTTTTGACCGAGTTGATACCCATGATCACTCGTAACAATAAGAATCGTATTCTTCCATAAATCTTTGGATTTTAACGCATTAACAACTACCCCAATACACTCATCAACCGCACTTACACTAGCTAAGTATGCTTGAACCCAAGCTCGCAGTCCCTCTTCTTCAGTTTGATAAGAAGAAATCAGTTTTTGATATCGGTAGAACCCCTTATGCGAGGGAGTAAATTGATGTTCTAAATATGTATCATCACGGTCATTCTTGCGCTGTACTGGCAACGAAAAAGAGTCTGGTCCATACAATTCAAACCACCGAGAGGGAACATGGAGAGGTGTATGCGGACGCACAAATCCAATGGCAAAAAAGAACGGCGAAACTGCATCATCCTTAGCGAGTTGATCAATTTTATTTTTAGCCCATATTGCACTTTTCTCATCCGGCGTCCGATCTCGATCAAATTGATTTTTATACTTAAAAGGTCGAGTGATTCCTGAACTTCGACATACCCACTGCGTATCCAATGAAACATCCGAATTCTCAAATATTTTATGCAACGGACCAAAAGAACCGTCAATCGGTCCTTCCGAACGGAATGGTTCTGGAACCGTATCCAAAGCAACTCGATTATTCCCATCCCAAGCTATAGGGCCATAATCTACTTGAAATCCAAATTCATCCCATTCGCGCTTACGGAAATGATGCATAATCTTCCCCGTTCCAAGGACTTGATATCCTGAGGCTCGGAAAGCATCCATTATAGTTCCCGAATTAGCCAGGTGTATATTTTTCCACCAGACGGTATTGTCATAAAATTTCGAATGATGAGGAGCGATTCCTGTAAAAAGGGAAGCTCGTGAGGGAGAACATAATGACACGTTTGCATAAGCCCGGGTAAACACAGTTGCAGTTTCTGCAAAGGAATCTAAATTAGGTGTCTGAACCTCGGAAATATACTTCTCACTTCTTAGTCCACTACCTAAACGATTTAAATCATCACAAATAATAAGAACAACATTTGGCCGACTAGCTGAAGCTAGAGAAATATTAAAAAACAGAAAGATAACTGCTAATAGAAATCCAGAATTACTAGATAACTTGGAAGAAGCCCAATTTAATCCAATGTCAGTGATGCTTTTAACCCTCCCACTTCAATATAAAAAATACCCGGCTCAAGGTGCATGGCTCCTTTCGAATCCACATAAGAAAGGTGCTCTTCAGGTCGAATATGGAATGAAACGATTTTTGTTTCTCCCGGTTCTAAATCGATCTTTTCGAAGTTTTTTAATTTTTTAAGCGGCTGAGTTATTTTTGCCTCAGGATCTATTACATACCAGAGTAAAGTCTCTTTTCCTTTTCGCTCTCCTGTATTCGTTACATTCACCTTTGCCTCAAGAGTCTCTTCATTAATCTTTAAATCGTGATAGGAAAAGGTCGTGTAGCTTAAACCATGACCAAACCAATACATTGGAGTTGATTCAATATCTTGATACAATCCACTCCAATTCTTATTACCGACTCTTGCACTCTGATGTTTGTTATAAAAGACCGGTATTTGTCCAACTGTTCGAGGGAATGTCATAGCTAATTTGCCTGATGGATTAGCGATTCCAAATATTAGTTTTGCAAGCGCATTGCCTGCTTCGACACCGGGCTGCCATAGATGCATGATCGCATCTACTTTAGGTTCTAGCAACTGATAGGATATGGGACGGCCACTTCCTACCACAAGTACTATTGGCTTATCAAATTTCGTGTACTCATCCACTTCTAAGGCATTGTGCAACTGAAGAGACGATCGGGAACCGTTTTCACCACTCATCTTTTTTGTCTCACCTATACAGAGAATAATCACATCAGCTTCGTCTGCTCTGTCTACCAGCTCTGATCCCTGATTCAAATGAGCAATCAACCCTTCTTTAATTCCAACTACGTCATTAGTATTGCCATGAGCTAACCAAGATCCTAAAAGCGCTTCCTTATCGTTTAGTAAATTTCCACATAAGTAAATTTTTTGACCGGATTCTAAGGGCAGAACATTATCATTTTTTAATAATACAGATGACTCAATTGCTAACTGCTCAGCCACCTCACGGTATTCATCTTTTAAATATGGATCTAAAACTTTTTTTGTATACGGGTTCTCGAAGATCCCTAAACGAAACTTAAGTCTCAGGACATTACGAACAGCTTTATCGATATCAGCTTCATTTATTAATCCATTATCAATCATTTTAGGGATCTTTGTGTAAATCTTTGACTCCATATCGATGTCATTTCCACTCTTTAAAGCAGCAACACCCCCAATAAGTGGATCGCTCGAAAACCCTTGATTCTTTAATTGTTGAATTGCACCCCAATCAGATACTACCGCACCATCAAATCCCCATCTTTTACGAAGAACATCCTTTAAATAAAAGGTATTACAAACGGCCGGAACCCCATTAATATCATTGAAACCACTCATTACTGTTGCGACGCCCGCATCCACTCCCGCTTTGAAAGGAGGTAAGTATGTCTCCCACATAGAACGATCTGAAATGTCGGTATAAGCGTAATCAAGTCCCGCCATCGATTCACTGTAACCAACATAGTGCTTAAGACATGCTGCTAAAGTATCCGGGGCAGTTAGATCCTCACCCTGATACCCTTTCACAGTTGCAATACAAAATGCAGAATTAACAAAAGGATCTTCACCATATCCCTCAGAGACTCGACCCCAACGCGGATCTCGCGCAACATCAACCATTGGTGAGAAGGTCCAGTTAAGTCCCGATGCTGTTGCCTCTGCTGCAGCCATCCTTGCCGCTTCATTCACTAAGTTTGTGTTAAATGAGCAAGCCTGTGCTATCGAGATAGGATAAACCGTTCGAAACCCATGAATCACATCATATGCGAATAAGAGAGGTATTCCCAATCGAGTTTCTTCAACTGCGACCCTTTGATACTCATTACGCTTATCTACATCTGCCTGAAAATAAATAAATGAGCCAATTCTTGGGTTAAATAACTGTTTTTTCGTTACAGCATTATTTGGATTGTCATTCGGACCAATCATCAACTGACTAAGCTGTAATGCCTTTTCCTCTATAGTCATACGTGAAAGCAGATCATCTACCCTTTTCTCTATGGGTAAATTAGCCTGTTTAAAGGGATAATTAGGATTAGCCATCGAAAAACTACTCAAAACAAAAAAAGTAAAAAAGAAATATAAAACACGCATTAATAATACCTTCTATAAATTTTAGAATAACCCTCAAAAAAGAAGACATTTAATAAACTAAATTTTTGCTAATGAACAATTTATTCTACCACCGTTTTAAAAAATACCGATGGTACGTCCTGATCGATAATTAATTGCTTAGACAAACGATCAACCGCTGGTGCATAGAAATCCAATTCAATTCCATCTACTACCGTTTGAGCTAATTCCCAATCTATTAGATTCGTAGACATGTAGGCATTCAAATGAAAATTATAATCTAATAAGTGGTTATAATTTGGAACCAACTGATTAACTTCGACATCGCCATTAACTGAGATAATTGAGTAACTAACTGAATATCCAGAATCTGCAGCATTTGATGGATCTCCATTAAATGCAAACTCCTCTAAATTACTTGTACCATCTGAATCTGAATCTAAAAGAGCGTCTGAAGAAACCATTGGATTAAAATTATAAATTAATTCCCATTGATCTGGCATCTTATCCGCATCTGAATCTACATATGGATCATTTGTATATTCATGGAATCCAACAGAAGGGGAACTAAAATCCGAAACTAGATTGCCAAAAAAATCATAACTTCCATTAAAAGGGATAAGTCTTCCCGTACCATTTGCTTTAGATGGATATTTAATCCTAAATTGGCGGGAGATCTGATCCCTTACTTGATTCCAATCTCCTAACTCATAATATAGATTTAAAATTTCTTCATAGGTTAATTGATTATCAAAAAACCACGGATCACCAGTTAAAGCATTAACATCAACCAAATCATTTTCTTGTGTAGTTGGTACATTTACATTACCGCCGTACAGGTTATGACTTACTTCATTTCCCAAAAGAAATCCTCTTTTAATATAGTGATGTCCTACAACTGTATCTGCTGCATAAAATAAATTATTGTAGATCAAACAATTACTTGGCCATCCTCCGTTACCCCAATTATTATATCCAATTCCCTTATACTGGGATTTAGAATATGTCACTGCTGTGTTATTATAAATCAAACCCCCATCAACAATTCCATTTAGAAAGAAAATAGAGCTATTAATTGCATTTCTAAATCCAATATCAATTCCTAAGTTATATCTAGCCACAGCACCTTCTTGAAAGTTATTCAAATTGCCCGAGAAAGCAATCATCTGAACGAGTCCGCCATCAACGTCAAAACCAACATTGTATTGCATAAGAGTATTCGTGCAATTGTAATCAAAATGACAGACGTATGAGTCTGCACTTGAATTTCTCAATCGCATAAATAAATTATGTTGCACCAGAGTAGAATCGGCAGCGAAGCACCAAAATGCGCTACCCTCCACCGTAGAGTCCATCACATTGCGTTCGAAAATAGAGTTTTTTGTCCCATTTAATCTACATAAATTTCGATAGCAATTCGTTCCATAATTATCTACGACACTAATCTTTTCAGAAGGGAAGTAGTAATCTGGATTTAAATTTCGCACCTTTACATCTGCAATATTTTGGCATTGATCACGAATCATGCAACCAATTCCATCGATATTAGAAAATGTACAATTTGAGACTACAACATCAGAATATTTTACCCAATTAACCCAATCTGGAACATCTAGAAATAGTCCTATAGATTCATGGGTTGAATCATTTGAACCTTTTATATCTCTAAAATCTAAATCAATAAACTTAAGATGATTAAGTTCATTATCTGATACTGAAGGACTGCCATAGATCCCATAAGATACCCCACCATTTCTATTATTCTCTAGAATAAGATTATGAAATTCAATTCCATCAGAATCATTAATTGAAAAAATATACTGCCTATTCCATGATCCTGTGAGTATCGGTTTTGAATTACTAGAGGATGAATTACTATTTCTATATGACCGTATTTGAATCGGGTTACTAGAAGAACCATTCGCATCGATTGAGGCTGATCCACTAAAGCTATGTCCCTCATGGAAATATACTTTATCGCCTGCAAATAATTGAATCCCATCTAATCCATTTACATTTAGCAAAGGAAAATTTTGTGAGCCGCTGTTGGAGTTATTTCCTAACTCTGATAAATAATATGAATCAGCTTTGGCATCACTTATAATTATTAAATTAATAATTACTAATGACCTTGATATAATAAAAAAACCTCCTTTATGAAGGAGGTCTTTTATTTTCATAATTTGATAAAAAATCCTACTCACCACTATATATTACAATATTCGTAGGGTACGTATCAAAGTAATGTGCAGCCGGATCATCAGTTGGCGTAGATATATACTCTCTTAAATAATATTCATCACCAATTTGACTCATACCACCTCCAGTAACACCTCCAATATATGATGAAACCTCTTGTTCAATGTATCCACTTATCCCATTGGTTACCCTAGAACCCCTTGCAAAGGATCCTGAGTTACTGAACGTAGTAAAGTTTAAGCTTGGACAACTTAGTACGTGATATTTGACACCATTTTCCACTGCAGTATCAGACATGTTCTGACGTAATTTAGCACGCGTTCTAGAAGTAATATCTGCTTCAACGTAACTCACCTCAGCGGTCTTAGTCACATATACGATGTTTGTTATATACGTCTCAACAAGTACGCGACCATCTAGATGATTAGTGTAGAATTCACTTAATGTATTCGTTTTAAAGTGATTATTGTTAGAGACTTTTGCTCCACTCCATAGATTATCTGTGACCAAGTAAAAATCTTCAGTAGCTAGATCCACTATATTAGTAGTAGCTTCTTTCCACTTAACAACGTTAGTTAGCCCATCTGGAATCTTAAACTCGTAATAGTTTGTCCATGCATCGGTTGCAAAACGATGAGCGGCAGCCACAATGTTTGTTGTAGTACCTTCGCCATATAAGGATTGATGTTTTTCGTCCACTAAATTAGCCCAATTAGTTAGAGGGTAACTAACAAATCTAGCAATCTGACCATCATCGTTTTGTGAATGACCTGGAAGACTTACATCAGATACCACCACGCCCGTATTTGTGCTCCAATTCGTAACAGGAACTGTAAATATCTCAACAAATTCTAGGCCAGAACCAACTGATGAAGGATCTAATGGGTCACTACCACGAGCAATTTCCTCAAGATCTGATAGACCATCACCATCGGAATCAGAAGATAGATTATTAACATCAACTCCAGCAGCAGCAGCAGCAGTAGCTAGGGCATCATTCGTCTCGATCTTCACCCAGTCTAACCATGTTACATGGTCAATAGTATTTGTCGTATTTTCACCTCTTCCAAAAGTCAAAATAATTTCTTGAGGTCTATAAAAATCGGTATCGTATATCTTGCTCTGTCTAGGACCGCTAAATATGGACTCTCCAGTTATCCGATGTCTATTCTGCTTCTTACCATATCCTGGGCCCTCTTTATCTTGGCCAAGGACTGCTTGATTTCCTAAATTTCCACCGTATATCGTAGTTGAATACTCTTGCCACTCTGTAGATAAATCTGTGGCAGAAATATTAGAAACCTGCGTAACCGGGGTTCTGTATTTTTGCATGTTAGCTAAGCTTATTCCTACACCAATATTCCCAACTGCATTGGTTAGTATAGTGGATGAAGCATTATCTTTTACTTTGGCACGTATAGTTACCGTGTAATTCAATCTGGGATCATACCTTAGTCCTGTATTAACTGCCAACAGACCTCCGTAAGTTTTTGGTCCTGAATCTCCAACTTTCAGCGCTGAGTTTCCAGTTGAATCAGATGGTGGTGATTTTGCGCTAGTAGAGCTCACATTAGCAAATGTATACTGGTAGTTGTGACCGGCAGCATAGTCTTTACTGTTAGTGCCTGTCCATGGATTATCTTTAATGTAACGATAAACTTCCTTAGCCTTGTTTCCTGGTATCGTGTTTTTGTTACGACTTATTACCTCAGGCGTCATCAAATAGTCAGCACCAATGTCATAATTTAATCCCGAGAAATCATCATAAAACGCTGCTCCTATTGGTAAAAGAGGAGCTTCAGGAGCAGGAACTTCATTTCCAATGATCTGTACACCAGACAGTCCTGCTGCCTGACCATCAACACTTGTTATATTATCCACTGTGATAACTATAACATCAGCATCAGCATCGAATTCCGCATAATTAGCAACTGGAAATGAGCCTGTAGGGTCCGAAGCTGTAAGATTACCTGTTGTCGTTGCTGCTCTAAAATCTCCATCACCTTGCCATCTATTAGGAGTAGAGGTCGCTGCCGGATTATAAGAGGTTTTGTAAAAGTATTTCGCTCCTTCAACACTATTTGTTGTGAATGAAACGCTAGCCCGATTAACACGGTTCTCGCCACCTAGAAACGCGAGTACCTTATACCCATTAGGGAAGCTTGCATTTAAATCTGATATTGTAAACTTAGCTTCTTTGCCTGCTGCAAGACCCGCTTTTATGTAACCTCTAAGAACAGAACCATCGTATTTGAGTCCGTTCTGAACTCCAGTCGTGTTCGCTGGGACTGTATCAGCTCCATTTTTAGGAGAGTTTGTAGGTCTTGTAGCGAGAATATCAACCGTTGAAGTCGCTCCATCACTAAAGGCCACATTATTTTGAGAACCACTAGCCGAGTTCACCCATCCAGTCGTTCTAGATCCTGACACAGTAGAAACACCATGTTCGGTAGTCACTTGTCCATAAACATTAGCCCCTCCTGTATCCCAGTAAACATTAAATGAGATAACTCTGCTTGTCGCCATTGACGATGCAACCAGGAGAGATGTTATTGTAGCGGTTAAGAGATTTTTCATTTTTTTCACCTACACTTTAATTGAAAGAAAAAAGCCCGTCATAAGATTGAGCGGGCTTTTAATAAAATAACTGTTTTCATGCGTTTCGATTATGATGTGAACTTTCTTCGAACCATATACACAAGCGAACCCATTCCAGCAAGTAATCCTGCAGTAGCAGGTTCTGGGATGACGGAACCGACTACCTGAATTCCTCCCAAACCTCCGTAGTTTGTTTTTGTTGCGTCAACTACGATTGTAAATTGGTCTAAATTTACACCAGTGAAGACAACATAATCGCCCACAACACCAGAGTTAGCTCCACCATCCACTAACACTGTCTGGCTGGTTGATTGTACAGGAGCCGTGTAATTGCCTGGCGTGAAGCGAGTCTGTAAACTATATAAAGGATGATTTCCTCGTTGACCTCTCAACCAGTTTGATCCATCACCATCCATCAGGTTAACGGTTATGCCATTATTTTGATGCGAGCCTCCTGTATAAACTACAACGTCATATAATCCAGAAAAGTTGGCGGCCATATTACCTAATGTTATCCGAGCTTGAGAAGAATTGTTTTGCGCTGTACCCGCTTTAATGAAAGCTCTCATCGCTGTGTTATTATAAATAGTGTTAGCAGTATTATTTACTCGAGCATTTAATAAAGGTCGCTCGTCTGTTGCAGAAATTGTAGTGGTAATCCCACTCTCCGAGTACAATGTTGTACCGTCAACATCTAATACGTTGTTCCAATTGGCAGCAACATATCCCGTGCCTCCGAATGAACTAGTATTTGGCGAACCATTAGCTACACCATCTTGCGCTCCATCTAGACGGCCATATTGACCCGCATCGTTGGACAGGTAGTAGTTGATCGAAACCATGTCAGCAAGACTTATGCTAGCTACTAGTAATGTTATTACACCTATAATTGTTTTCATTCTCTTCTCCAGTTAACAATATAGAAATATCAAGTTTCTGAATTATCACAACCTAGCTATTTGGATAGGTAATGATAAATTAGTCATTTAGTTGGACTAATCCTCGTTTTACACCCTCCACAACTGCTTGTGTGCGATCTGCTGCTCCAAGTTTATTCCGAAGATTAGTCAAATGCAGCTTAACTGTACCCTCCGAAAGATGTAATTTTTCCATAATTTCTTTGTTCGAAAGTCCTTCAGATAAACCAATTAGCACCTCTAATTCACGTGGTGTTAGACCCTCTAATGATTCTCTATCCTCAATTTTTTTTGCAATTTGAGCTGGAAAATATGTATGACCATCTGCCACTTCATCAATGGCGCTAAGAACTTCTTCAACTTCTCCCGCCCTCTTCGTTAGATATCCTTTACAACCTGCTTGTACAGCATTCCATATATCTTCAACTGTTTCTCTAACAGTTAATAAAATAATTTTTGCATCTGGATCGAATGTAATAATTTCCCTTGTACAAGTAGCTCCATCCATTCCTGGCATCTGGTAATCCATAGTTACGACATCCGGATGAACTTTTTTATACAATTCAAGTGCCTCTTCGCCATTAGATGCCTCACCGACAATGCTAAATCTATCTTCACTTGCGATCGAATGGGTTAACCCCATTCGAAGAAGTGCATTATCATCAACAACTAAAACTTTTATTTCCATTCTTAATTAATCCTGTTTTTTTGATTTTAGCGATACTAATAAATTAACCTTAACACCATCGTTATTATTAGACTCAATTGAAAAGTTACCGTAAATCTGATTTGCCCTTTCCTTCATACCAAGAAGTCCAAAATGATCTTTATAGTCAGTGTGAACATGCTTTAAGCCAATACCATCATCAGAAATTGATAATTTACATAAGTCATTAACAAATGAAGTTTCTACAATTACATGCTCTGCATTAGAATGTTTGCAAGCGTTTGTCATAGCTTCTTTGGCTATTGAAAATATTTGTCTCTCTACGTATCTATCTAGTCTTTGAACATTTCCTTTACTTAGGACATTTATCTCAATTGAATATTGCTCCATTAATAGTTCTGAAAACTGCTCTATTGCTGATGGAAGATCCATTTCCTCTAACCATCCTCCCCTGAGTTCTAAAATCGTATTTCTTGACTCTTGACTACAATAAATTAGCATTTCTTGAATCCGTTTCATCCCTTTCAATCCCGCATGTGCATCACGCTCAAACAATTTAATACTCGAACTCAATTGAAGTGCTATGCCTGCCAATCCTTGGTCTAAATTATCATGCAGTTCGCGGGCAATTCTTTGTCTCTCAGACATAATCGATTTATGTTTAATCTGAGAACCAATCAACTGCGTTTGTCGTCGAACTGTTTTACGTAGGGTTATAATAAAAAATAAAGTCACTCCAATTACACCAACCATCAATGCTATCATAAATGTTAATCGCTGGTTCGTGAGCCATGGGGCCTCAGTCAGAACCACAATATCATCTATACTTCGGAGCTGAAGCCACACACGATTAATTGAAAAACGCCAAGGTACATCCTTCGCTTCTTCCAAATTAACCAGCCCGGTTAATTGCAACTGCATGCCAATCTGAACGACTTTAGAATTCACTACGGAAGCCGGCACCTTGCACTCAAATACTTCTTCGCCTGAGC
>MDSV01188561.1_pt1 | contig 16473 bp, 14 predicted proteins | sample 810851 | NCBI WGS metagenome assembly MDSV01 (sample SAMN05326640, study PRJNA326480) | marine metagenome | isolation source: seawater | place: Atlantic Ocean: North East | collected 2012 | reverse complement strand
GTTCGACCTTCACTTTTAATTTTTCCTCCCCGGAAGACTGATACTTCTGGGATATTCGAGGTTGTGTCACTCGACCGCCATCTCCTAAACCCATAAACAAAAACTGCGGCGCCGGCAACCGTGACCAGAGTGCCCGCTTCTGCTGTCATGCCCGCTATGCCTGATCCGAGAAAAATGACTGCGAAACCGGCCGCCATCGTCCGTACGTGTCGGTTGGAGAGTCGCAAAGGAGGCCGTCGGTTGTTATTGCGCTCCTCGATAGTTTCCACTCTGCCGTTCTGAAGTCGCCAGACAAGTAGGGCTGCTTCGTCGGCAGAAATATCGGGGGCCACTTGAGCGACCGCGTGATCTTCGGCTGCTCGAACCGCTGTTTCTATATCTTGCGGTGCCGGGGAACCGCCGGCTACACGCTCGGCTGCTTCTGGATCTCTCTCGATTAGCCAGTCCCGAAAAGGAACAAGCGCACGGTCGATTATTAAACGTTGTTCTTTGGAAAGCTGCCCGCGAGCCTTTTGTCGCGCTTTCGAGGTTTCTTCGTCTACTGATTGCAGTTTGAAGGTCCCGACGCGGTCCCCGTAAGTATCGAGAACCACACTTTTTAGTTGTTCCGTTATTTCTATGGCTTCCATACACCCTTCTTACACTGCCAAATGGTCTGCGCGCGCCAAGACGTCTGCCTTGGTCTTGTCCACTGTCCATTCATGTCTCGGTAGATGATGTTCTGCTGCCCACCGAACCGCAAAGTCATTGCTTCCGATGTTTCGCAGGAGATCAGCGCCAATACGCGGATAATCGATAAATGATGCGATGTTCGAAAGGAAGCCGCTATCTGAAGTCCAACGGCTGAGCCTCTCTTGAGTCGTGAACGGCTTAATCACAGCCGCCGCAACCCTCATCACAAGTCCGGACCCAACTGCTGTCTTGCCTACATCGTGCAGCAAGCCGGCTACTAGGGCTGTTTGATCTCCCGGTAATTCGGTTCCAACTCTTTGGGCGACCACGATTGAGTGGAGTTGGTCAGCGGAGGACATTTGCAACCACAATTCAAATTCATCGCCTGACAGGTGCCCTCTAACCCAAGCAACTTCCTGTCGTTCGGGCGCTCTCGCTGCGACAGTTGAAAAGAAGCGGCGTACCAGGTGGCGCGATTGGTTGCCAAGCACGGTGATGAACCTACCGGTCTTTGAGTCGAACCTCTGCGCGGGGGTGCGCCTGTTGGTAAATCTGCCGCAGCTCATCCTCCCTTACTGCTGTATACCTTTGAGTGTTTCTGATCGAGACATGTCCTAATAGTTCCTGCACGTATCGAATGTCAGCACCGTTAATCAGCATGTGAGTGGCGCATGAATGACGTAAGACGTGAGGGGTTAGTTCTTCCCCGAGTCCAACTTTGTCGCCATGAATGCGAACAATTCTCCACGCGCCCATCCGGGAAAGTTGGGTACCTCGTTTCGGTCCCCCGACGCTGAGGAACACTGCGCTCTCAGCGCCTCTATTGGTAGACGTTCGGAGACTCAATACGGCATTACGTCCGGCACCACTCATCCACTGCGATAAAGAGTCAGCAGCCGGGGAGCCAAGTGGGACGACACGTTCTCTCCTCCCCTTACCGAACACCCTCAGTAGCTGACCATCAAGATCAACATCATCTAGCTGAAGCTCAACGAGTTCCCCGACTCGTAGACCACAGCCGTAAAGGACTTCGAGAATGGCTCTGTCCCGGTAGGTTGCCGGCTCATCACCTACCGGGGATTCAAGCAGCGATTTAACTTGTTCAACTGTTAGTGCCTTCGGGTTGCCATCTCGGACAGTCGGTACCGCTATTTCGGCGCTGGGGTCCTCCGGGATCACTTCCTGTTCGTAAACGAGAAAGCTGAAGAACTGCCGAAGAGCTACTAGCTTGCGAGCAACTGTCGCCACCTGGTGGCGCTGGGAGTCGCGAAGGTGGGCTACATACGAAACTATGTGGTCTTCTTTGGTTGTCGACACGGTGGCACCGGCAGAATGCAACCATGCACAGAATTCTTCTAAGTCCCGTCCGTAGGCCTTTCGAGTTGATTCAACAAGGCCCTTGTTCGCGACTACCCAACTAAGAAAGTTTTCTCGCCAGCCCTCATCTTCTTCGGTCGAACTCATTCGGTTACGATGCCAATCTTTGTTGCAGAAGCAAGAGGCCAGCAACAGTCTTTGCATCTGTTATGAGTCCGGTTGCAATCATCTCGGTGAGGTCTTCGAGAGCAACCGTTTCAACCGTCATCGATTCTTCTTCGACGCCGTCAGCTTGACGTTCAGTCCACGAAAGGCCAGTAGCCAAATATATAGAAATGGACTCATCAGCGAACCCGACAGCAGTTACTAACGTGACCAGATGTTCAAGAGTTTGGGCGACACAACCCACTTCTTCTTCTAATTCTCGGCGCGCTGTGTCTATTTCTGATTCCCCGTCTTTATCGCGAAGTCCGGCAGGTAGTTCCAAGAGCCAGCGATTGAGTGGGGTGCGGAACTGGCGAACAAGAAAGACGTGTTCTTTATCATCGTCAACGGGTACAACAGCGACCGCTCCTCGGTGTCGAATGATATCTCGTTCAAAAACTTCGCCTGTTGAGTCAGACCACGTAGTCGCATATAAATCAAAGGCGTAGCCAGCATGCACCAGGTCTTCGCCGAGGAGAGAAAACTCAGGGTCGGGTGAGCCGACCACGGCTCAATCTACCGACTCTGCGCTTGACTCCAGGAGCTTCGGATTTCGTCCTTCGGCCCTGGACAGAGCTGCTTCCACCAGACCTTGGAAAAGTGGGGCAGGGCGGTCCGGGCGGCTCTTGAATTCGGGATGTGCCTGAGTACCAACCCAGAATGGATGTGTCTCAAGTTCAATAAATTCCACTAGACGTCCATCAGGAGACAATCCGCTGCACCTCAGGCCGTGGTCTTCCATCGGAGCCCGATAATCATTATTTACTTCATACCGGTGTCGATGACGCTCGTAAATCAAAGCTTCGCCGTACATTGCTGCTGCCTTGGTGCCTTCAAGAAGTCGAGCTGGATATAACCCAAGTCTCATGGTCCCACCCATATCGGTTACGTCTCTTTGCGAATCCATCAAGTCGACAACGGGGTGGGTAGTTGTTGGGTCGAATTCGCGGCTGTTGGCACCAACCAGTCCTAGCTCGTTTCGACAGAACTCGGTAACCATGACCTGCAGACCCAAACAGATACCCAAACAGGGGATCTCGTTTTCTCTGGCGTAGTTGGCTGCAGCAATTTTTCCCTCGATCCCTCGTTCTCCGAAGCCTCCGGGGATAATCATTCCGTCTAGATGAGCAAGTCGGCCTCCGGCCAGTAGACCTTCCACATCTTCGGCTTGAATCCATTCAATTTCAATATCAGCTGCGTGCTGGTACCCGCCATGCCGTAACGCTTCAACCACTGACAGGTAGGCGTCAGGAAGGCTTACGTATTTTCCAATTATTCCTATGCGGACCTTTGATGTGGCTCCTTCAATTCGGTCAACTAACGAGGACCAAGATTGCAGGTCTGGTTCCAGGTTCGAAATACCGAGAATTTCACAAACGTATCGGTCAAGTCCTTCCTCATGAAGTATCAAGGGAACCTCGTAGAGGTTTGACGCGTCGGGGGCGTTCACTACGCCCGATAGCTCCACATCGCACAGCTGCGAGATCTTTTCTCGCAAGGCTGTGTTAATAGGTTCTTCACTTCTCAACACCACTGCGTCTGGCTGAATTCCGCGACTTCGCAGCTCGGTCACGGAGTGTTGGGTAGGTTTAGTTTTCTGTTCACCTGATGGGCCGATAAAGGGGACAAGGGTGACGTGCACGTAACAGACGTTGCCTCGCCCAGCGTCTAATCGCATCTGCCTAATGGCCTCTAGGAACGGCAATATTTCAATGTCTCCAGCTGTCCCTCCGACTTCAGTTATGACGATGTCGGTGTCAGCGGTTGCTAGGCGCCTGATCCGCCTCTTGATTTCATCGGTGATGTGAGGAATTACTTGAACTGTCTTACCTAAATAATCTCCATGGCGTTCCGCTGCCAACACTGCCTGGTAGATAGAACCGGTGGTCGCGTTCGAATCTTTGGTTAGCGGTTCATCGATAAAGCGTTCGTAATGGCCTAAATCTAAGTCTGTTTCACCTCCATCATCCGTTACAAAGACTTCTCCATGTTCGAAAGGGTTCATCGTGCCGGGGTCGACATTGATGTAGGGGTCGAACTTCTGCATGGTGACCCTAAGTCCTCTCGCTTTCAACAACCGCCCGAGGGAGGATCCTGTTATACCTTTGCCAAGCCCACTAGCTACCCCACCGGTAACGAAGATGTGTTTAGTCATGGTTGAGATCCTGCTGCACTGAAACAGAATTTAGCGGTTCCGCTCTCCAATGTTGTTGACCTTGAGCAACAGATTTCATGCAGCACAACATTGAGGTCGGATTCGATGACAACTTCAAGTTTTCGGTTGCCTTGTACCTGCGCGATCGACGCGACTCAATAACGCATTGTCGGCGATCACCTGACTGAAAGAGGTTTGTTCGCTCGCAAGGTTAAAGCCCGCCAGTACCACCAAGACAACCCATTGGACTGTGGATGCGCTGACCAGGACCGTAGAGAATCCGAGGAGGGCGCCTGTCGCATTAACCCCTGTGTCACCCTGCATATGTCTTTCGATAAGTTCCGCCGGCATCAGGCCAACGCTCGCACCAACCACACCCGCTGCCCAGACCAGATGCACAGCTGAGTAAGAATCACCCCAAATGAGAACCGACACCAAGAGAATTATGAACCACAAGAAAGAAATTTTTGATGAACGCGCTGGGGCTCTATCGAAAAGGTTTAAGAGATTGGCGCTTAACGCGACTATTGCTGCACAACGAGTCATCTCCACTAGGCCGTCGCTGATGTCAGCGATCAGCACTGCAGCCAGGGAGACTAGAACACCTCCAACTAATTTTACGAGACCAGTAGATACGACTCGCTCAGATACGACAGAACGAAGGTGTCCTTTAAATCCTCCGACACTGTTCCCTCCACGAGTGTCATCGACCCATCCCAATAATCCGAAGGTAAGCACGAGCACCAAGACCGCTACAACATGGGAGCCGTGCAGTGACGGCCTGAAGCCCCAATACAAATTAACGACGATTATCACTTCCAACGCGACAACGAAAATTCCCGAAACAGCAAAGATGAGAGCCCCGCGATAATTCTCTTTCTGCAAACTAGGGATTGTTAAAGCAGAGCCAAGGCGCCCCCAGGCAAGCAGGGCAGCAACTGCAGCAATCAAAAAGACACCTATGGTCAAAACCACTGTTTGATTCTCCTAATAGCTGCTCGCAGGGTTGACTCTATGGTGCACCGCCATCCCAGCCGAGACGCGGACGCCCGCGTCAGATCTCGTAATTGTCCTGCTCGGTGGAGAATGCCCCTGATTCCTCTGCCGGTTGGAGTGTGAGAAAGTTCTATGGGCATCTCTAGGATTCGTCCTCCGGCCACATCAACGTCCATCGTGAGGCCGACCTCTAATCCAAATCCACCCGCCAGGGTTAGTGAACGCATCAAAGAGCCGTTGATAGCTCGCTGGCCTGACAAAGGTTCGAGGAAACTCCGACCAGTCGCCTCGATAAGTAGTCCCGCCGCTGTAAGTTTCGCGAAACCAAATCCTCTCGACCTTCCTTCATGGGGGAATACAGCAATCGTCATCTCGGCCTTGTCTTCCAACAACGGTTGCAACAGCTCGATGGCATGGCTTGCGGAATCACCAAGGTCAGCATCGATCAGAAGGTAGTTATCGGGGGCACCTGAAGATGCAACGCCTGCTGCCACCGCTCCACCCTTTCCGACATTTGACTCCAGCTCAATCACTCGGGCTCCAGCTTTTGAGGCACTTTCACCTGTGCCGTCTACCGACCCATCATCGACAACTAACACCTCACCAATGGCGCCGGTCTTTAAAAGCGACGTTACCGTCGCTGAAATTGACTCAACGTTGTCCTTTGCGGGCACTATCGCTACCACGTGAGTCATCTAGGAAACCGCTCTTCAGCGGTAGGTAATTCACCGTAGTGACCTACGACCGGCAGACGACTGAGCCCAATTAAGAGCCCAAGACGACCTTCCAGAGAGCCAATGTCATCAAACGTCGACCAACCTTTCGCAAGATCTGAATCATCGCGAATTCTGTCAACCACTTCTCCCCGCGTTGCATCACCAATTTCGAGTTCAATGACGGCTCCAAACCCGTAGCCCCTTCGATCAGTGATTTCTTGGATAAGGGGAACTATGAAGCCCTGGTGGAGGTCCGTGTGCTCCGGGTCATTGACGAAAATTATCCTGTTGGCCAAATTGGAAAGCTCTTCGATAGCCACTGCTGACTGATACCGGTCGAAACGTACCAACCCAAGGTCACTCAATTGACTAATGACTTCGTTGGTTGATTCAATCTCTTTATTGGTTACCCCGTCTTCAACCAAGAGGGAAGCAGCCAAATGAGTAATCGTTACCTCGGAAACTGCAACCGAATTCGATTCGACCGCAAATGTTTCGGCTAGGGCCGCCAAGGTCTCCGGGTCCTCAAAATTCATTGCCGGTCGTATCCATAGGGTTCCCAGATATTCTCCGTCCGAACGGGTCAGGACTTCGCGAATTTCCGACATGGCCGGGCGGTCGACGCCCGTTGGAGCCAACATCAACCAAGAGGTTCCTTCTAGGCGACCTCTCGGCATCAAGTTTTCGATGGAATTTAGAAGGAGATTGTTGGTCACCCTGTCCATCTCACTTTGGTCACGAATGGCATCGGCCTCTTGTATGGAAGAACTACGAATATCTTCTAGCTGCTCGTCGTGACGTTGCCTTTGTTCAAGTCCCTCAGCCCGAAGTAACTCATTATCTTCCAGCAAGCTGTTTTGGTCAGCTACTGCCTGATCCTTAATTTGAATAGCTTCATCGCGGTCTAATTTAAACTCGTTCACTTGGTCTTCGAGCTCGTTCACCAATATTGAATCGACAAAGGTCGAACCCAATGCCAGGCCGATACCCAGGGCTAAGAAAACGGCCACGACACTGACTATGTGATATCGGAGATTTATCACGCGTCCATCACATCCCTAAGTTGAGCCAGAGGGTTCGCAGCAACAAACGAACGGGTTCAGTTACCACTGCAATCACAGCTAGGGTGAAAATGGCTGAAAGGACAAGTAAGGCTAGGTCGCGTTTACGAACTTGGGTGCGATAGAGACGGCCCACCCCCTTAGCGTCCACCAGAATTGAGGAGACCTTCATACGGGTCAAGAATGTAGAGGCCATCCCTCTGCGGCCCTTGTCAAAGAAGTCAGCCATCGAAGTGTGTGAACCGACCAACACAATCAATTCCGCGCTTTTTTCGAAAGCAATGCGCATGGCTATATCTTCGCTAGTGCCAAGACCTTCCACTACCGCGTATTCGAACCCAAGACGTTCTAGTCGCATTGCTCCGGGTGCTTCCCCTCCAGGGTAAGCATGGACAAGTAGTTGTGCCCCACAGTCCAAAGCGTCTCTCGATACGGAGTCAAAGTCACCCACTATGAGGTCAGGAGTAAGGCCTACTTCTAAGAGAGCGTCAGCGCCGCCGTCAACCCCTATTAACACGGGACGCATTTCGCTTACGTAGCCGGACCTTTTCAGAGTAGATAGATCTTCTCGGTAGTCAATACCTCTCACAACCACTAGCACCTGTCGTTGGGTGATACTGCTTACGATTTCGGGAAGGTCCAGGTCATCGGTGATGAGTTCCGGCTCGTCGGCCAGATATTGAAGTGTGTTCGTCGCGAATTCGCCTAATTCTCCGCGCACTGCCTCTCTTGCCAATTCGAGTCGGCGCTCCAACTCATCGATTGTTGGTTTGGCTCCCTTACCTTTTAGTTCTCCGTCGACAAAAACTCTGTTGTTGACAAGCGAGATTGTTTCACCTTCTCGAATGCTGTTAAAAGCGCTGACCCCGACTCCATCAATTAACGGAATCCCTGATTTGAGTAGTAAGAGAGCCCCGAGAGCCGGGTACCTTCCAGACAGGCTCTGGGATGCGTTGACAACAGCCGCCACACGAGCTGATACCAGCCCTTCTGCTGCCACTCGATCTAGATCTTCGTGGTTGATTACTGCGATATCACCAACATGTAGGCGCGGAATGAGATTTTTTGTGCGGCGGTCCACACGAGCCGGAGCTTCTAAAGTTCCACTAGTTAGGTTGCTGTCACGACGCCTGAGTCTCATAGGTGACTCCGATCAAGACGCGCTTGCTTCAGTAACTCAGCGGCATGTTCATTTCCGCTCGCTGACTCAGGCTGCCCTGCAAGCATGCGTGCCAGTTCTCGAACTCGATCATCACCTTCAACCTCTGTCACGGTCGAGACAACACTAGAACCATCATCATTTTTGTTGACGACCAGATGGTGGTCACCGAAAGCAGCAACCTGAGGTAGGTGGGTAACGACCAATACCTGATGACTTCCCCCCAACCGTCCTAACGCCTTACCAACCGCCAAGGCCGCAGTTCCTCCGATACCGGCATCAACCTCATCGAAAACCAGACTGGGTGGTCCTGAGGTGAGAACGAGACGCAAGGACAACATAACTCTCGCAAGTTCGCCACCTGATGCCACCTTTGACAAGCCGTGCCACTTGCTGCCGCTATTGGCACGAAACATGATCTCAACATCGTCAGCTGGGTCCTCTCCTCTAACTTCAACCGACAATCCCGCATTGTCCAGCGCTAGTTCGGGAAGATACCGGCTTACTTCTTCGGCGAATAAAGGTGCGGCGGCCCGTCTAGCTGTCGCTACAGCTTCGGAAGTAACAGCCATCTGCTTTCGTGCGTTGACCAGGTCAGCCTCGAGTTCTGCAGCGTTGACTTCATGGTTTTGGAGTTTCTCAAGCCGTTGCGACGCCTGCGACTGGTACTCAACGATGGCGCTGATGCTGTCACCATATTTGCGTTGAAGGTTGATCAGTAATTGCCGGCGTTCGCGAACATCAGCAAGCCTCTGCGGATCATCTTCAATTGAATCAACAAGGTCACGCATCAATCCAGCGACATCTGTAACTTCCGCTTGCAGACCCCGTAGACGGTCCGCTAAATCCTTGTATGGGGCCCGATCGCTCAGACTGGCAATGATCTTCCCCAAAGAATCGATCAGGCCGTCGTCACCGCTTATTGACTCTCGTGCTTGGCTCCCATATTCGATATGAGCGGTTGCATCGGCGAGAAGTTCTTCTAGTTCCGCTAGTCCATCAAGTTCTGTTGGGTCGTTCAATTTGGCTTTTTCTATTTCGTCAACCTGGAACTTCAATAAATCGATCTCATGGGCGCGAGTTCTACTGTCTCCCCCTAACTCTTCAATCGCATCGACCAGTCGCCGTTCAGCGTTCCGAGCCTCAATGAGTGGTCCTAGGTCGACTTTTCCATATTGATCAAGCGCTTTGCGCTGGACCTTCTGTTGCAGAAGCGATTGGTGTTGGTGTTGGCCATGGAGGTCGACCAAGGTCAACCCGATTTCTGACAATTGAGGCATCCCAGCCAATCCCCCATCAAGATAGGCCCTGCTTCGGCCTTCTGTAGGGACGACACGTCGGAGTATGACCTCACTACCATCAGAGGTTTGAAATCTGCCTTCAACCGTGGCTTGTTCTGCCCCATTCCGCACCATAGAGGGATCTGCCCTGCCGCCTGTCAATAGTTGTATCGCTTGAACAACCATCGTTTTCCCGGCACCAGTTTCTCCCGTAAGTACGGTCACTCCCGGACCTAGGACGAGGGATGAGGATTCAATTACTCCTAGGTTCTGGACAGAGAGTTCCAGAAGCATCAGCGGTCCTTCAGACCGAACTTTTGTTTCAGTACCTGCTGAAAACCGCCTGAACCAGAGGTAATCAGACGCGCAATGGTCTCCGAACGCGTGGCGATCATGACGTCACCGTCTCTTAATGCCGCGACACTTCTGCCATCAACAGAAAGGTTCGCCTCTCGTTCTCCTACTACTGAGATCCTAATTTCCGTGTCCGGCCTTAAGACCAGTGAGCGATCAAACAACATATGTGGTGCAACTGGGGTTAATTGGAGTGACCAGTGCGTAGGCGCGACTATGGAGCCGCGAGCAGAGAGGTTGTAAGCGGTTGAACCGGTCGGAGTCGACACGATAAGACCATCTCCCGCATACGTGGCGAAGGGCGAGTCATCAATGGTTACCTCGAGACGTACCGTATGACCCTGGGATTTCTTCTCAACCACTGCTTCGTTGAGCCCTATCCAGGGACCTTCGATTTCACCGTCGGACCTTTGAACACGACTCTGAATCATCAGGCGTTCTTCAACCGGCAGATCTCCTCTCAACGCCTTATCAACAGCCGTACGTGCTTCGTCTGCTTCGAACTCTGTCAAGTAACCCAGGTGGCCGACATTGACCCCGAGCACAGGGACACCAGCCTGAGCAACCCGCTCAAAGGTGCGAAGCATGGTTCCATCACCACCAATGCTTACCGCTAAATCAGCATCAGCAGCAAAGTTCGCTGTCGAACAGCCAAGTTCAGGTCTTCCGACTGCCGAGGCCCCAACTTCGTCGAGAAGCACCGTGTTACCAGTTTTCTCCAGGTAAGCGGCTAGCTCAGCCGCCAACTCGAGTGATTCGTTTCGTTCTGGGTGCACCATCATGCAAATCACGCTCATGGGCTACCTACTTGCTCAGCTTTTTTGACTACCTCATCTATTGATACCAATTGGGTCGATAGATCATTTCCTCGTCGACAATGGACGAAGAATTCTGTATTCCCACTAGCGCCGCGAAGTGGTGAAACCATCACACCCGTCACCCCAAACTTCGCTTCCGAAAAACACTCTGATACTTCCTTAAGAACTCTGTGCCAGACCTTGGGGTTACGAATTATCCCCTGACCCCGAGCCGCTTCGACTCGTCCTGCCTCAAACTGCGGCTTTACCAGCATAAGTAGGTCCCCATCCGGTTCACACAAACTCGTGAGTCTCGGACATACAACTTTCAGTGAGATAAATGAAAGGTCGGCCACCACGAGAGGCGCCGGGCCTCCGATTTCAGAGATATCCAAGTATCTGATATTGGTTCGCTCAAAAACTTTGACCCTAGTGTCTTTGCGAAGACCGTGATCCAGTTGGCCATAACCAACGTCGATGGCAACGACTTGCGCTGCGCCTCGTTGAATGACGCAGTCCGTAAACCCACCTGTCGAGGCCCCAACATCGATTACGCGTTTTTCGTTAGCGTCAACGTTGAATTGGGTCAGTGCTGCATCAAGCTTGTCTCCTCCTCTTGACACGAATCTTGGTTTGTTTCCTACAAGTGCGATGGGATCCCCAGCGGCCACTAGGTGAGCAGGTTTGTTGGCTACTGCCCCTCTTACAAGTACTTTGCCAGCATCTATGAGTTCTCTGGCTCTGCTTCTGGTTGGTGTTAAGTCGCGTCGAACCATCTCTAGGTCAAGCCTGCGCCTGGTCATTCTGAGCGTCTCAGGCAGTTAAATGTCACCATTTGCACACAAGTCGAAGCTACCAGCCGACTTGCGAGATCAGAGGTGACTTCAAAACCCTGCCTCTACTTAGGATCCAAGATCAAATCGACTAGAGATCGCAGGTCATCTGCAACGAAGTTGGGCACCGGGTTGCACCTCGTTGCCTCTTCGGGAGAAGTGACCCCTGAGAGAACTAACCCAAAGTCGAAACCCAGTTCCGCTGCAAGCAAACCATCGGTGTCTGGTAAATCCCCGACCACTATGTTGCCTGAACTCCCGCGTTCTGTTTCTAGCCAACGAAGTGCGAGGTCGGCGATGGGTTTATTAGGTTTCCCCGCAATCGTCGCCTGCGTTTTTCCAGCAGCAGCTACGGCTGCCGTTAGTGATCCGTTGCCAGGCAGTAAACCTTTTGGTGTTGGATAGGTGGGGTCGTTATTGGTTGAAATAAGACGCGCTCCGTCGTGGATGGCTTGAGCGGAGATGGCAAGCCGGTGAAAATCAAATTCGCGATGAAACCCAACTATGACCGCATCGATAGAATCTTTTGAGATTGTTTCGTCGCTTGGGTTAAGCGGCAGCGCTCCACGTTGTTCAACGGCTTCGACTACGCCGTCTCCGGCGCAAATCAGCACTCGTTCACCTGCCTCAACTAATGAAGCAGCAGCCATCGCCGAGGTGAGAACTCGATCTTGTGCATCTATCCCACAGGCTTCAAGTTTCATTTCTGCTTGTCTCTTGGTCAGAGCAGAAAAATTGGTCACAAAAAGGATTCGCTGACCAGCGGAATCAAGGTGTTCTATGGCTTGTGCGGAGCCAGCGATCGGCCGGTCTGCTAGCCACACGACCCCATCGAGATCGAGTATCCAGGCGATACCGACTAGACCTGCCAGGTTCCACGGGAACGAAGCAGCGAACTGAGATCCCCTGAACCCTTGTCATTTTGGGCCATCGCTAGTTGAGCGGTGGAGGAGGTAGCGTATTCAATTCTTTCAATAGCCCGAAAGACTCCAATCGGCGTCGGTTCGAATGGGCCTCGGGAAAGACGACTCAACATAAACGCTGTAGATGGATCAGGCTTTGTCTCATCATGCACCAAAAGAGCGTCCTCACCGACGTCCGCCACCGACACTACCTTGGCTCCTCCATTTTCAACTACAACACCGAATTCGCCGTCGGCGCCGAACTTGATGGGTTTTCCCTGTTCAAGTGAAATCAGATTTCCATCGCGGTTCTGTTTCTTGGTTATCCCTTCAAAGGCACCGTCGTTGAAGACATTGCAGTTTTGGAAGACCTCGACAATTGAGGCTCCTTTGTGCTCATGGGCCCGACGGAACATTTCCATCATGTGCTGACGATCCATGTCGTGTGTGCGCGCGACAAACGAAGCCTCCGCCCCCAACGCCACAGACACCGGGTTAAACGGCGCGTCCAACGAACCCATCGGCGAACTCTTGGTGACTTTGCCGACCTCGCTGGTTGGAGAGAACTGGCCCTTAGTAAGGCCATAGATCATGTTGTTGAAGAGAAGAATTTTTAAATTCACGTTTCTTCGTAACGCATGTATCAGGTGATTTCCACCGATGGACATCATGTCTCCATCACCACCAATAACCCAGATATCTAGATCTGGACGCGCCATGGCAAGACCTGTAGCGATGGCAGGAGCTCTGCCGTGAATACCGTGCATGCCGTAGGTGTTCATGTAGTACGGGAACCGAGCTGCACAGCCAATACCAGAGATGAAGACCGTCTTCTCGCGATCCACTTCTAGTTCGGGCATCAGCATCCGCATAGCGGTCAGAATGGAATAGTCACCGCAGCCAGGACACCAACGAACTTCTTGATCAGTTGCCCAGTCGGCTGGTTCGGTACGCGTAGGAGTATCAGTCATAATCGATTACCTGTAGTCCTTTAGGAGGCTTCCATAGCTTGAAGTGCCGCAGATTCTATTTCGGCAGTCGTGAACGGAACTCCGTTCATTTTGTTCACCGGTTTGATATCGAGTAAGTATTTCGCTCTAATCAAGTTAACCAGTTGTCCGTCATTCATTTCGGGACAAATAACAGTTTCAAATTTGGAAAGAACCTCTTCCAAGTTTTTCGGCAGGGGGTTCAAGTGGGTCAGATGCACATGAGCTGCTTTCTTCCCAGCTTGCTGGAGTCGGTCGACAGCGGCGTCGATAGCGCCCCAAGTTGAACCCCAGCCCAGCATGCAGAAGTCAGCATCCGTGTCTCCTGCTACTTCCACGTCTGGGACGTCCACCGCTTCAATCTTGGCAGCACGAAGATCAACCATCTTCTGGTGATTTTCCGGGTCATAGCTAATGTTGCCTGTACCGTCTTCTTTTTCTATACCACCGATTCGGTGCATCAAGTCCGGCGTTCCGGGAATCGCCCAGGGGCGAGCGAGCGTCTCAGGGTCTCGCAGGTAGGGCAAGAAGATTCCCTCTCCGTCCTCATTTGTTCCATTGAACCCAGTGTGAAAATCGACCCCTATATCTGGTAACGAATCAACATCTGGAAGTAGCCACGGCTCAGAGCTCGTAGCTAAGTATCCATCACTCAATAACATCACTGGCGTTCGATAGCGGAGAGCGATGCGACAGGCTTCGATGGCGGCGTTAAAGCAATCGGCCGGACTACGAGGGGCGATGATCGGCATCGGCGACTCAGAGTGACGCCCATACATCGCCATCATCAAATCTGCTTGTTCTGGTTTGGTAGGTAGGCCGGTTGACGGACCACCGCGCTGAATATCGATCACGATGAGGGGAAGTTCAAGGCTCACTGCCAACCCCATACCTTCACCTTTGAGGGCGACGCCGGGCCCTGATGTTGTTGTGAAAGCAAGCGCTCCACCAAATGCTGCGCCCACAGCCGAGGCCACCGCAGCTATCTCATCTTCAGCCTGGAAGGTTCTTATCCCAAAGTGCTTCAGTTCAGATAGATCGTGGAGGATGTCCGAAGCCGGCGTGATCGGGTAGGAACCCAGGAATATCGGAAGGCGAGCTAACTGGCCAGCTGCCGCACAACCCCAAGCAAGCGCGGTATTGCCGTTGACGTTGGTGTACTCACCTGATGGTAATTCCGCTGGCTTGATTTCGTAGTGAGATTCGAATAGCTCGGCTGTTTCCCCAAAGTTGTAGCCAGCATGAAATGCAGCCTCGTTGGCCTTGATCACAAGCTCTTTGCCACGGAATTTGGTGTTAATGAATTCGATTGTGGGGTCGACCGGTCGGGTGTACATCCAAGAGATAAGACCTAGTGCGAAGAAGTTCTTCGACCGTTCCGCGTCCCTGGGCTTGACACCGTGCACTGCCACAGCGTCCCTGGTGATCTGACTCATCGGCACCGGATAACTCCTGTATCCATCCAGAGTGCCGTCTTCTAGTGGATCACTCTCGTAGCCAGCTTTCTCGAGGTTGCGTTCGTTAAAAGCGTCGGTGTTGACAATGATCGCTCCGCCCTGGACCAAGTTTTTGAGTTGGGCCTTAAGAGCGGCCGGGTTCATAGCCACCAATACAGTCGGTGCGTCACCGGGAGTTGTTATAGCAAAATCGGATATGCGGACTTGGAAAGCCGACACCCCGGCGAGGGTTCCTTGAGGCGCTCGAATCTCAGCTGGAAATTCTGGCAACGTCGCAAGGTCGTTACCTAGGGCCGCAGAAATACTGGTGAACTGATCACCGGTCAATTGCATGCCGTCGCCGGAGTCGCCAGCGAATCGAATGATCACCTCATCAAGTTCTTGCAGAGGTAGCTCTCGAGGTGCCGTATCGGTCACTGACTCTCCCAGGGGATGGTGGTCGTCAAAATCGAACTTTATACGTGTTGAGAGACAAATACTCGCTAAAGGGCGCGCAGTTCATTTAGCTGACTCAGGCCACTGTGATCGAGCGATTGAGGTAGACGTCTTGAATGGCGTTCAAGAGATCGACGCCTTCTGGCATAGGCCGTTGAAAAGCCTTGCGTCCGGATATGAGACCAAGGCCGCCTGCTCGTTTGTTGACGACAGCAGTCATGACGGCTTCAGCCATATCAGTTGATCCGGAACTAGCACCACCACTGTTGATCAAGCCAATTCTGCCCATGTAGCAGTTGGCCACTTGCCATCGACAGAGATCGATCGGATGGTCAGAAGTCAACTTTTCGTAGACGTCTGGGTGAGTCTTCCCGAATCCTTTTACAAGGTTAAAGGCCCCGTTGTTTTCTGGCAGTTTCTGCTTAATGATGTCGGCTTCGATGGTGACGCCAATGTGATTCGCTTGTGCGGTGGCATCGGCAGCTACGTGATTGTCTTGGTCTTCGGTATCTATGCCACTATTTCGCAGATAGCACCACAAAACCGTGAACATCCCTAGCTGGTGTGCCCTTTCGAATGCCTCAGCGGTCTCTTGAATCTGACGGCCGCTTTCCTCGCTCCCGAAGTAGATGGTGGCCCCAACTCCAGCAGCACCCAACTCATGGGCCTGGTCTACCGAACCAAACATTATTTGGTCATAAGTAGCTGGGTAGGTAAGTAACTCGTTGTGGTTCAACTTAACGATGAAAGGAATCCGATGCGCATATTTTCTGCTGATGGCGCCGAGCACACCGAAAGTAGTTGCTACTGCGTTACATCCTCCTTCGATGGCGAGCTCGACAATTTTGGCTGGGTCGAAATATATGGGGTTGGGTGCGAAAGACGCAGCCCCCGAATGTTCGATCCCCTGATCAACGGGAAGAATCGACACATAACCGGAACCGGCAAGTCTTCCGCTGTCGAACAGGGCTTGCATATTTCGCATCACCTGAGGTGACCGATCGGTTACAGACAGAACGTCTGTAACGAAATCGGGACCCGGGAGGGTAAGTAGATTTTGGGCAATCGTCTCGCACTTATGGTCGAGAAGATAGGTCGCTTGATCTCCAAGTAAACCTTCGATGTCGAGGCTCACGGCACGACTCC
>MDSV01145367.1_pt1 | contig 16473 bp, 17 predicted proteins | sample 810851 | NCBI WGS metagenome assembly MDSV01 (sample SAMN05326640, study PRJNA326480) | marine metagenome | isolation source: seawater | place: Atlantic Ocean: North East | collected 2012 | reverse complement strand
TTGTCTCATCAACCCAAACATGAACTTTAATACCTTTTTGATGAGCATGGTAAATTGGTGAAGTGGCTGTTCCCCAGTCTATTGTTGCTAACCATCCTGCATTACAGTGAGTTAAAATATTAACTGTATCATTTTTTTTATTAGAAATTTCTTCAATAATTTTTAAACCATAAAGCCCTATATTTTTACAGAAACTAACGTCCTCTTCCACAATATTTTTAGCTTCATCAAGTGCTAACCTGAGAACATCTTTATCATTAACACCAGATAGTTTTTTCATCATTCTTTCTACTGCCCATTTAAGATTAATCGCTGTTGGTCTTGAAGCTATTAAATCTTCGCTTGATTTTTTTAAAAAAGACAAATCATTTTTTTGGATTATTGATAAAACTAAACCATATGCAGCTGTAGCACCAATAAGAGGAGCACCCCTTACCTCCATTGTTTTAATTGCATTAATTGCATCATTTACGGTTTTTAAATCTTTAATTATGAATTGATGAGGTAGTTTTGTTTGATCAATTATTTTAACTAAATTATTTTCAAACCAAATAGTTCGATAAGCTTTATTTTCTATTCTCATTATTTTTTATTAAGAATTCTTCCAGCTATATTTTTAAGTTTTTTTACTGTTTTTTTAGTTCTTAACTTTGGGTCAGTAATAACTGCTACATCTAGACAATTATTTGCTGGATCTTCATCTACAGAAAAATCTTTATATATTTTTATAACTTCTTTAATCATATTTTGTGCATTAGATGCGTTTTTCATTAGAGTTTGAACAACCATACTCACGTCAACTTCATCATGATCTGGATGCCAACAATCATAATCTGTTACCATTGCTACTGTGCAATATCTAATTTCAGCCTCTCTAGCTAATTTAGCTTCAGGCATGTTAGTCATGCCAATTACATCAGCTCCCCAGGACCTATATAAATTTGACTCAGCTAAGGTAGAAAACTGAGGTCCTTCCATAACGATATATGTTCCTCTTGATTGATAACTAATATTTAATTTTTTTAATGCAACCTCACAACTAGTTGAAAGCCCAGGACTAGTAGGTTGTGCCATTGATACATGTGCTACTATCTCTTCATCAAAAAATGTTTTTATTCTTGAAAAAGTTCTATCGATAAATTGATCAACTATTACAAACTTTCCAGGCTCTAAATCCTCTTTTAATGATCCAACTGCAGAGACTGAAATTATATCAGTAACGCCAAGTTGTTTCATTGCATCAATATTGGCTCTAAAATTTATATTAGTTGGATTAATTTTGTGTCCTCTAGCGTGTCTCGGTATAAAACAAATTTCCTCTTTGCCTAATTTTGCTGTCAAAATTTCATCTGAAGGTTTTCCCCATGGAGTGCTAATTTTTTTCCATTTAGTTTTTTCAAATCCTTCTATTTTATAAAGGCCACTACCACCAATTATCCCAAGTTTTCTATTTTTCATGATTTAATTATTAATGCTTTTTTGTTAAAACTTGAAGCAAATTATGGATTTAAAAAAACACATTCGATCTATCCCTGACTATCCTAAAAAGGGAATTTTATTTCGAGATATAACAACACTAATTAAAGATGCTAAAGCTTTCAAATACACAAATGATATGATTATTGAATTAGCAAAAAAAATTGAATTCGATAAGGTTGCTGCAATTGAGTCTAGAGGCTTTGTATTTGCATCTACAGTTTCTTATAAATTAGAAAAACCTTTTATTCTTTTGAGAAAAAAAAATAAGTTACCAGCTGAGGTTCATTCAGTTGATTTTGAACTTGAATATGGGACAGCTACCATTGAAATTCATAAAGACTCTATTGAAAAAGGGGAAAAAATTTTAATTATTGATGATTTAATTGCAACTGGTGGAACTGCCGAAGCTGCTGCAAAAATTATTGAAATTTCAGGAGGTGAAGTGGCGGGTTTTATTTTTGTAATTAATTTGTTTGATTTACCAGGAAATAATCTTCTTAAAAAAAAGGGATATAAAACTGAGAGTTTAATTGAATTTCCTGGGCACTAATTATTTATAAAAGTTAATTCCTCAATATATTCACGTAAATTAATTTTTCCAAAATATGTATACATCTTATTTGATAAATTTTTATTTGTGATTGCAGATGCATACCTTTCACCCGGTCTTTTTTTTAAAAATTTTATTTTTGATCCAAACATTTTAGCAACATCCATAAGTGAGTAAGCCTTTTTGTTTGCTATACTATAATGTCTACAAAGATTTTTTTTCCAAGCTAAATAGCAAATATTTACTGTATCGTCTATATGAGTAAATCTTCTTGTTTGTGTGCCGGGTTTAACAACAGGTAATGGTTTCCCTTTCTTGTAATGTTCTTCAAATATGCCTATGACGGTTGCCATTTGACCTTTGCATATTTGATACGGGCCATAAACATTATAAAAATAAATTACTTCATATTTAAATTTAAACCATTTTTTTAAGTTTTCCAATAACTCTAAATTTTTTGATTTTGAAAAAGCATAGGGTGATAAATTTTTATCATTTCCTCGATTTCCTAATGAGGCAGATGTTGCAGAATAAATAAGTTTAATTTTATTTTCTAGACAAAAATTAAAAACAGCATTTGATCCAACGGTGTTTGAGTCTATACACTCATTCATTTTTAAAAAACTTTGATAAATTCTTGCGAATTCCCCAAAATGGAAAACCGATTTTATTTCTTCAGGATTTTTAATTATTTTGGAAATATTTACTGTTTTATCTTTAATATACTTTACTCTTGAGTTTATAATATGGTTAGATTTTTTCCCTGAGGAATAGTTATCAATACTGATAATCTTAAATTTTGTTTTTTTTAAAAATAAATTGATTAAATTAGTCCCAACAAATCCAGCGCCACCAGTAATTATAATTTTATTTTTAATAGGCATTTCTAATTTTTTATATTTTTAAATAAAAAAATCAATCTAATGATGGTCTGTACCAAGACTTTTTACCAACCATTGAGTTAAAAATACCACTTAACCTATAAAAATAAATATTTCTTTTTTTTTATTCATAATCAATAAATAAAATAATGTTTTAAAAATAGCAGATAGTAGCTTGGGTAAAATAATGACAAATGCAAGAATAATTCCGTTATGTTTTTTATGAAAATAAAAAGTAGACCACATCCAATGCCAGTTTCTATTTTTTTCTAATTCAAAGGAGTATTCATTATCAACAGAACCTCCACCCTCATGATTAATAATTATATTTTTGTCTAAATAAATTTTACCATTTAATTGTTTAACTCTTTTGCAAAGATCAATCTCCTCAAAAAAAAGAAAAAAATTTTCATCAAAGAAAGATTGATTAAATTTTGACAAGTTAAAAAAAATTGCAAATCCTTTTAAGTTTTGTACTTCTTTTATGTTATTTTGATTGAAATTTAGATTTTTCATTTGATCGTTTCCAGGTCCAATTAACCAAAAATCTTTTATTTTAACTGTTGAGATTAAAAAATTTTTAATTGCATCTTTGTGTAGAATTGTATCTGGATTTAATACTAGTGCAAATTTTGTTTTTACTAGTTTTAATCCAATATTATTTGCAAATGAATAACCTTTATTCTCTCCCACAAGAATACAAATGACATTATCAAACTTATTTTCAATTGTGTTTTTAAATTTTTCATTATTTGAGTTTTCAATAATAATTATTGGAATTTTATTTGAAATAGATTTGAGGCAATTTATTATTTTTTTTTCGCTTCTAAACGTAACGATTACAATAGTAAGTTCTTTTGATTCCATTTAAAAATAATAATATTTGATTTTATAGGATAATTCTTTTACTAATTTAGCACATTAAGCTTATAATTCTTAATTAAAATGAAAAAAATCGTAGTAACAGGTGGATCAGGCTTTATCGGAAGTAATTTAGTCAATTTCCTAATCAAGAAAAAATTTTTTGTAATAAATTTAGATAAATTAACTTATTCATCAAATAAGTATAAAAGTAACTTAAGAAATAAAAATAATTATAAACTAATTAAAGTTGATATTATTAACAAAAAAAAAATTATAGAAATTATTAAAAAATACAAGCCCATTGGTATTTTTAATTTAGCGGCTGAAACACACGTTGACAGATCTATTGATGGCCCAGAAAATTTTATTAAAACTAATATCTATGGAACTTTTGGTTTATTAGAATCTTTAAGATTTTTACAAAAAAAAAAATATTACTCCTAAGCTTATTCATATTTCAACAGATGAAGTATTCGGTGATATTAAACATGGCTTGAGATCCAATGAAAATTTTAAGTATAATCCTAGTTCGCCTTATTCAGCATCTAAAGCAAGTGCTGATCATTTAGTAAAAGCTTATATTAAAACTTATAAATTAAAAGCCGTGATATCTAATTGTTGCAATAATTATGGTCCATATCAGTTTCCTGAAAAACTAATTCCTAAAATGATTTCAAATATTTTTAATAATAAGGAACTACCAATTTACGCAAAGGGTAGAAATTCAAGAGAATGGATACATGTTGACGATCATTGTGAAGCCTTATTCAAGCTATATTTGAAAGGTAAAAATGGAGAGAGTTATAACGTAGGAACCAACGTAAACTTAAGGAATATAGATTTAGTGAAGAAAATACTTCGAGTTTGTAAAAAAATAAAAATTAAAATTGGTAATAATTCGAAAATTAAATTTGTGAAAGATAGACCTGGCCATGATTTTAGGTATGCTTTAGATAATAAAAAGATTTTTAATCAACTTAAATGGAAACCTAGAATTAAATTTGAAACAGGATTGAAAAATACAATAATTTGGTATTTGCAAAATAAAAAATTTTTAAAAAATATTTTAAAGAAAAATTATGAAAAAAGATTAGGGCTTAAGATATGATTAAAAAAGGAATTATTTTAGCAGGCGGTCTAGGTACAAGAATGAGCCCATTAACAAAAGCAGTAAATAAGCAACTTCTTCCACTTTACGATAAACCTTTAATATTTTATCCATTATCTGTCTTAATGTTAGCAGGAATTAAAAAAATTCTTATTATTGTAAATAAAGGACAGCTAAATCAATTTAAAAAAATTTTACCTGAAAAAAATAACTTTGGTGTTACTATTGAATATAAAGAACAATTAGAACCCAAAGGTTTGCCTCAGGCTTTCACAATCGGTGAAAAGTTTATAGGTAAGGATAATATAGCTCTTATACTCGGAGATAATTTTTTTTATGGTCAGAGTTTAACTAAAATTCTCAAAAAAAATATTAATTTAAAATCTGGAGCAAAAATATTTATACATCCTGTCAAAAATCCTAGTTTATATGGAGTTGCATCCTTAGATAAAAATAAAAAAGTTACAAAACTCATTGAAAAACCAAAACAAACTAATTCAAACTTTGCAGTTACTGGTTTGTATTTTTTTGATAATAAAGTAATAAAGTTCACTAAAAAACTCAAGCCATCTAAAAGAGGTGAATTAGAAATAATTGATTTGCTTAATTACTATAAAAGAAAAAATAAATTAAAGGCTGAATTAATTGGTAGAGGAGGTTCATGGCTCGATACTGGAAACGTTAATGATTTTTACGATGCTTCAAATTTTATTTCGACTATTGAAAATAGACAGGGTTTAAAAATTGCTTGTTTAGAGGAAATTGCTTTTAAAAAAGGATGGATAAAAAAACCAAATATTATGAAAGCAATAAAATTTTACGGAAATTGTAATTATTCAAGTTACCTTAAAAATTTAATTTAAAATTATGTATGGTATTTTAAATAAATTTTTTAATTCAAAATATTTTGATGCGCTTCCAAGATTTTTAACAAGAAAAATTTTCAAAATTTTTAAAATTTTTTTTGTTGAAACAAATCTGAAAACTCTTCCTGATAAAAACCATCCTACCAAAATAAATAAAAATCAATTTGAGATTTTAAAAAACAATGATAATGATTTTTATAGGCCTTTCAGCACTTGCTCATTTTTACTTGAGCTACTTACTTTGTACGAAAATTCTAACAATAAAAAATTTAGTATACTGGATTATGGTGCAAACAACCTTGATAATTATGTATATTTGAATAGGTATTTAAATAACTGGGAATATCTTTATCATGATTTACCTTCGTATAATAATCACATTAATGAATTGATAAAAGAGCACAAACTCAAAAATATAAAAGTTATTAACGATATTAAAACTCTGAGTCATGAGCTAGATTTTGTTTTTTTCGGAAGTTCAATTCATTATATTAAGAATTATGAAGAAGTATTAAAAAAAATTAGCTCTATTAAATCCAAATTTTTGATTTTTTCTCATACGCCATTTTATACATCAAATAATAATGATAAAGACATTGTAATGAAACAGGTAAATATTCATCCAACAATTAATTATGCATATTTAATTGAATATAATAAATTTATAAATTTTATGGAAAAAAATAATTATAGACTTATTTCACAAAATAAAAATAATTTTATCAAATTTTTAAATTTTAGAAACTTTAAAGACTTTTCTTTTTTAAGCTTTTTAGATTTATCTTTTAAATATATGGGTTAAAAATGAAAATTAAATCAACAAAATTTAAAGATCTCAAAGTAATATTTTCACCTGTGCATAGGGACAATAGAGGTTTTTTTAAAGAAGTTTTTATAAAAAAATTTTTTCCAAAGCATAAATTTGTTTTTACTTGTGCATCATCCTCAAAAAAAAATGTATTAAGAGGACTGCATTTTCAAAATAAGAATGCCCAGGGCAAATATTTAAGTGTTTTAAAAGGTGAAATATTTGATGTTGCTGTTGATCTCAGAAGTAATTCAAAAACTTTTGGCAAATATTTTTCTATAAATCTATCTGATAAAAATGGTCTTGCCATATTTATACCAGAGGGATTCGCTCATGGCTTCTTAGGATTAAAAAAAGAAAATATAATTTGTTATCATTGTACAAATTATAGATCTAAAAAAGATGAATTAGGAATATTATGGAATGATAAAAATTTAAAAATTAAATGGCCAATTAAAAAACCAATAATTTCATCAAAGGATAAAAAAAATATAAGTTTCAAAGATTACCTGAATTTATGATGGATAATTTAAAGATGTTCTGTATGTGTTTGGAAAATGATTATTTAAATTATGTAAAAAAACTAAATTACATTCCGGTAGGACTTAAAAATAAAAATTTTTCAAAAGAATGGATGTTAGATAATACTCAAGAAAATATATCAGAAAAAAACCCATATTATGGCGAATATACATTTTACTACTGGTATTGGAAAAATTTATTAAAAGAAAAAAAATCAAATGAATGGGTTGGATTTTGTTCTTACAGGGAACTTTGGGGGGAACATAAAAATATAAAAAATAAAAATTCAATTAGATCATTATTAAAAAGTTTGCCCACAGAATGGGATAATTATGATGCTATAATTGGCGAACCTACTTTATTAAATAGACCTAAGTGGATGAAACTTATTAAACATGGCAAAATAGCAATGCTTAGAAATTATAAAGAAATCTTTAAGTCGAAATTTAGTATCAGATTCCAGTTTGATATGTACCATGGGAATGGCAACTTAGATAAAGCAATAGAAATTTTGCCAGAAAAAGATAGGCAAGATTTTAAATTTTACGTAAAAAATAATTATGAATTCAATCAGGGAAATATGTTTATAAGTAAATCTTCAAAAATAATTGATAATTATTTTTCTGAGGTATTTGAATGGTTGAAAAACTGCGAGTCTATTTTTGGTTTTAATTTAAAAGGATACAGCAAAATTAGAATGTATACTTTTTTGGCTGAAAGATTTCTTCCATATTGGTTTAAAAAGTATACAAAAGCATTGGAGTGGCCAGTTGTATATTGTGATATAAAAAAAAACTATGAATAAAACAAAGTTTAAAGTTTTTAAAAAGAAAAGTGGTACATTAGTTCCTTTTTCTCTAAAAAAAAATTTTCCAATTAAAGTAAAAAGAATATTTATCATTAATGGCAAAAAAAATTTTATAAGAGGAGATCATGCTCATAAAAAATGTTCTCAATTTTTATTTCCTGTTCTTGGTAAAATAGAAGTTGAATATATATCTAAAAACAAAAGAGGTAAAATTTTATTAAATTTTAACAAACGAGAGGGATATCTATTAAAACCAAAAACATGGTGTAAAATTAAGTTTCTTACAAAAAATGCTATTCTTCTAGTTGCTTGCGACAAAGAATATGAATTTAACGATTATATAGAAAGTTATAAAGAATTTTTAACAATTATTAAAAAAAAGAAATAACTCATGAAATTACTTATTACTGGTGCCTGTGGGCACATTGGATCTTATCTTGTAAGTCGAATTTATAAAATAAAAAAAATTAAAGAATTAATTTTAATTGATAACTTTAGTGCTCATCGATATCACACACTTTTTGATCTAAATAAAAAAAAAAAAATTAGTTTTCTAAATATAGATTTAAGTAAAACAAAATTAAATAATCTAAAAAAAGTTGATTATATAATTCATTGTGCCTCTCATACCAACGCTCAAGGGAGCTTTTCAAAAAAAAAGGAGATGTATAGAAATAACATTGCATGTATGAAAAATATAATTGAATATTCTAGAAGAAAAAATTCTAAATTAATTCACATATCTTCTACTAGTGTTTATGGAAAACAGGTAAAAATAGTTAATGAAGATGATGAAAGCTTACTTAAACCTCAATCACCCTATGCTGATATAAAATTGTTAGAAGAAAAAATGCTAAAAAAAAACAAGTCTAAGATTAAATTCATTACTTTTAGATTTGGAACAATTTCAGGAGTTTCTAAAGGTATGAGATTTCACACTGCAATAAATAAATTTTGTTTGAATGCATCTTTAAATGAAAAAATCCAAATTTATAAAACCGCATATAATCAATATAGACCCTACCTTACTCTAAAAGATGCTTTTAAGGTTTTCAAATTTTGCATTGATAATAATATTTTTAATAATGAAACTTATAATGCTTTAAGTGGGAATTTTACTGTAAAGCAGATTATAAATATGATTAAAAAATATAAAAAAAAAATTAAAATAAAATTTGTTAAATCAGAAATCATGAATCAACTTAGTTACCATGTAGATAATACAAAGTTAAAAAAACTTGGACTAAATTTAAATAATTCTGTTGAAAAAGATGTTCGGGAAACTTTAAATCTATTTAAGAGCCTAAATTATAAATGAAATGCAAAATTACAAATAAATCTATCAAACCATTCATGAGTTTTGGAAACATGCCAATTGCTAATGGATTTTTAGATAAAAAAGATTTTTCAAACGAATTTTTTTTTAATATGGAAGTTGGTTTTAATGAGGAATTATCCTTATTTCAACTAAATGACCATCCAAAACCAGAAAAGATGTTTAATAAAAATTATCCTTTTTTTACTGGAAGCTCTGAATATATGAAAAGACATTTTAAAAGTTATGCAGAATTTGTAAAAAAATATTTAAAAACTAATTCTAGAATTATAGAAATAGGATCTAATGATGGAACTTTTCTCAAAAATTTTGATAACTCAGAAAATTTTTTAACAGGTGTTGAGCCTTCAAAAAATGTTGCAGATATAGCTATAAAAAATAATATCCCAACTATTAATGAGTTCTTTAATACTGTAAGCGCAAAAAAATTAAAAAAATTTGTCGGAAATACTGACTTAATTTGTGCCTCTAACGTTATTTGTCATGTTCCAAACTTAAATAATTTGATTGAAGCTGTTGATTTGCTTTTAAGTAAAGATGGTGTTTTTGTTTTTGAAGAACCTTATTTAGGTTCAATGTTTGAAAAGGTTTCTTACGATCAAATATACGATGAGCATATTTTTATGTTTTCAGCTACTTCAATATCTAAGATATTTTCAAAATTTAATTTCTATTTAGTTGATGCAATTCCTCAAACTACACATGGGGGTTCAATGAGGTACGTTTTAAAAAGATTTAAAAATGAAGATAATGAAAGCTTAAAAAAAATATTTAATTATGAAGATAAAAATAATCTAAATAAAATTGACTCTTGTCTTGAATTTAAGAAAAATTGTGAAATATCTAAAGATAATATAACAAATAAAATTAAATCTTTTAAAGACGAAGGAAGGACAATTTGTGGTTATGCAGCTACATCTAAAAGCACTACAATTCTGAATTATTGTAATATTGGAACTAATTATATTGATTTTATTTGTGATACTACAAAAGAAAAAATAGGTAAGTTCAGCCCTGGTAAACATATACCAATTAGAGATATAAATTATTTTCATGAAAATATGACTGATTGTGTTTATTTATTTGCTTGGAATCATAAAGAGGAAATTTTTAACAAAGAAAAAAATTTTAGAGGTGAGTGGTTTTCGCATGTTAACTTATAAAAATAAAATAGTCTTCACCGGAGGGACAGGCAGATTTGCAAAAGAATTCAAAAGCAAGGAAAATAAAACTAAATATCAATTTTTTTTTCCAAAAAAAAATCAGCTAAATATTCTTAATATCAATTCAATAAAATCATACTTAAAAAGGAAAAAAGCGAAATATTTAATCCATTTAGCCGGATTATCGAGACCAATGACGCTCCATGAAAAAGATATATGTCAAAGTATTGATAAAAATATAATCGGTACTTCAAATATCACAAAAGTATGTTCAATGTTAAAAATTAAATTAATTTATATTTCTACTTGCTATGTTTACCCAGGATCAAAAGGCAATTATTCTGAAACATCTCCAGTTAAACCAATCAATAACTACGCATGGTCAAAACTTGGTGGTGAATGTGCTGTTATGTTATATAAAAATTCATTAATCCTTAGAACTTCTGTTACTGAAAAACCATTTGTACATAATGTTGCCTTCTCTGATTTCAAAACTAATTTCATATTTCATGAAGACTTAGTTTTAAATATATTAAAAATTTTAGATAAAAAAGGGATAGTAAATATAGGGGGAAAAGCTCAATCAGTGTTTAGCTTTGTTAAAAAATATAATCCAAAAATTAAAAAAATTTCTGCAAAAAAAATTCTTGGAAAAAACGCTCCTCTAAATGTTTCAATGAATATAGGTAAATTTAAAAAATTATTGAATGATTAAATTTTGGTCTTACGATAAAGAATATAATAAAGAAAAAAAGAAAATATTAAATAATATTGAAAAAACCATATCAAAAGGTAATATTTTTTTTGGAGCACAACTAAATAATTTTGAAAAAAATTTTATAAAAAAATATAAAGCTAAATACGGAATTGCTGTCGGGAGTGGGACTGATGCTTTGTTAATTGCTTTGAAAACATTAAATTTAAAACCAGGTGATGAGGTTATTACAGCTGCAAACACAGCTATACCTACGATCTCAGCAATTATAAATGCAGGCGGAACTCCACGCCTTGTAGACATAGGAGAAGATTATTTAATTAATGTAAAAAAAATTAAAAAAGAAATTTCTAAAAAAACTAAAGCAATAATACCTGTTCACCTTTATGGTCAAATGTGTGAAATGGACTCGATAATGAAAATAGCAAAAACGAAAAATATAATAGTAATCGAAGATTGTGCACAATCTCAAGGAGCTAAGTATAAAAATAAATATTCAGGTACAATCGGTACATTTGGATGCTTTTCTTTTTATCCTACAAAAATTTTAGGTGCGTATGGTGATGGAGGTTTTATACTTACAAATGATTATAAGTTATACAAAAAAATTAAAAGGATAAGATTTTACGGAATTGAGACTGTTGAAAAAACTAATTTTAAAGATAAATACTATGCGAATGAAAATGGTATCAACTCACGATTAGATGAAATTCAAGCTAGTATACTAAATTTAAAATTAAAAAAAGTTGATTTATTTATAAAAAAAAGAAAATTTATTGCAAAAGAATATAAAAAAAAACTATTTTCTACAAAGTTAGAGCTTCCTAGGGAAAATTTAAATTGTAATCATGTTTATCATTTATTTACAATTTATCATGCCAAAGCAGAAAAAATTAAGAAAAAACTTCTAAATTCAAAGATACAAACACGAACAATATACCCTTACCCAATTCATAAAATGAAAGCTTATAACGGGTTAATTAAAAATAAACAAAGGTTAAAAAATTCTGAAAAAAAAGCTAAAGGTATATTTTGTTTACCTTTGTATCCTGAACTAAGCTCTAATGATGTAAATAAAATTTGTTTTACTTTAAAAAATATTTTGAAAAAAATTTAATTTTTTTGGTAGCGAGGGGCGGATTCGAACCGCCGACCCCAGGCTTATGAGTCCTGTGCTCTAACCAACTGAGCTACCTCGCCAATTGCGAAGTTTATAGTATATTATTTTAACTAAATCATTAGTTAGTTAATGCTGAAAATCAGTGTAAATTGTATGTTAAATTGTAAGTATAATACCAAAAACTGTTACAGCTGATACTGCTGCAACACCAAGAGCTAAATTTCTTTTTTTTTCAATCTTTTTTTCCTCGTTCATTCTAGATAGCAAATCAGTTACTCTGACTTTACCGTGAGTATTGTTCAATTCCGAGTTACTTTTATCTAAATTAAATTGAGTGCTCATGAGAACATTTAATCAGATATGAGAAGATTTAATATATTAGTGAAGAGCAAAATGGGTTTAAAAAAAAACTTGACCCAAAATGGGTTAGCTTCGCATCAAAATTGATCTAGGATCGTGTATCGGTTGCTTCTCTAAATTCAAAGCATATTTTCTTCCCTCCACTTCTATAAAAAGTCTATCATTATCTTTAACCTCGTTTTTAATGTAAGCTAGACAGATGTTTTTTTTATAGCAAAAAGAATAGTTTGAACTTGTTGTATAACCAACAATCTTATCGTTTTTAAATATTGGTTCATCATGCAGTAATAATGGTTTTCCTTGTTTAAATTGATTTTTTAGAGAAAAAAGCTCCAATCTGTTTAATAAAGATTTATCTTTTAACTTTTCTAACGCCTCTCTTCCAATAAAATTCTCTTTTTTTTTAAAATTTACAACAAAGGATAATCCAGACTCAAATGGATTATTTTCAGAGGTAATGTCGTGACCCCAATGCAAAAATTTTTTTTCTAATCTTAAAATATCTAATGCGTGCATACCTGCATAAGTAAGTTTGAATTTTTTTCCTAATTTATAAATTTTTTCAAAGATAACTTTTGTTTTTCTAATTGGTATATAAATTTCCCAACCAAGTTCACCAATAAAAGATAATCTTTGAAACCAAATTTTGCTATTAGCAACATTAATATATTTTCCTCTAGAAAATGGAAAGTTTTCTTTTGAAAAAAAGTTTCCAAATAATTCTGATAAAAATTTTCTACTATTTGGACCAAATAAACCAATGCAAGAGTATTTATCAGTTACATCTTCAAATTTAATTTTATTAGTTAAATTTTTTAGAATATGTGATTTGTTATGACTTCTAGCTAAAGCAGGACAAATGACCCTAAAATAATTTTTTTTTAAACAACTAACTGTAACATCAGCCTCTATCCCGCCAGATGGATTTAACATCTGAGTATAAGTAGTCCTTCCTGAGATATTTTTTATATTGTTGGCGCAAAGATATTGAAGTTGTTCATGTGCATACTTTCCACTCAAATCAAATTTTACAAATGGAGTTAAGTCAAAAAAACCCAAATTTTTTCTAGTATTAAGACATTCTCTTTTTGCTGACTGATACCAGTTTTGATATCCATAACTATATTTATAAATTGGTTTTTTATTTCTTGAAAACCACATAGGTCTCTCATAGCCAGCCATTTGACCAAAACAGGCGCCTAATTTTTTCAACTCTTTATGATAAGGTAGGAGTTTTATATTTCTTGATGTTTCTAACTGTTTATATGGCCAATGTATTTTAAAGAGATTTCCAAGAGTTTCTGTTGTCCTCTTCTTAATAAATTTTAATGAAGAATTAAATTTTTCAAATCTTTTTACATCAAGGCTAAATAGATCTTGAACAGTATGTCCTCTAATCATCCATTCTGCAATTGCTTTACCTGCTCCACCAGATGATCCAATTCCAATGCTATTAAACCCACAACATACATAAAAATTTTTAATTTCCTCTGTTTCTCCAAGAAGGAAATTGCTATCAGGGGTAAAAGACTCTGGGCCTGAAAAATACTTCTCAATTGTAAGATCTTTTATTGTTGGCATTCTTTTTGAAGCTAATTGATGGAGCATTTTTATATATTTTTTACTTACTTTAAACTCACCAAAAGAAAAATTATTTGGTACTTTACCAGTTTTTTTAAAGGCATTTTTGGCATTAGGTTCAAAAATACCAAGCATCAATTTCCCGTGATATTCTCTTGCATACAAGTAAGTATCTGGATCTCTAAAAGTTGGAAGAACTCTGGGTAAATTTTTATAATCCTCTGTAATCATGTAAAAATGTTCATTGGGATATAGAGGTATACTAACTCCAGCAGCTTCTCCTATTTGCCTAGACCACATTCCAGCACATAAAACTATATATTCACAATTAATAGTTCCAAGACTAGTTTTAACTCCTCTAATTTGATTGTCTCTTTTTAGGATTTTTTCTAATTTGCATTTTTCAAAAATTTTTACTCCTTTTTTTTTAGCTGCAATTGAAATACTTTTTGTTAAAATTTCAGGGTCTGCTTGACCATCCTCAGGTATATACAATCCACTTAATACATCATTATTTTTTGCAATTGGATAAAGATTTTTAAATTTATTTTTATCAATAATTTCAATGTCTAAATTAAACAATTTAGACATTGTTTTTTGTCTTAAAAATTCTTGATGTCTTGGTTTTGTTGTAGCAATGTTGATCGTACCAGTTTGTCTGAAGCTTGTATCCTCACCAGTGATATTTTTTAGATCATTGTAAAATTTAACTGAATTTTTTCTTATTTTTGTGATTTGAGGAGTTGTTCCTAATTGAGTGACCATACCAGCGGCATGCCATGTAGTGCCTGATGTTAACACATCTCGTTCTATTAATACTGTGTCCCAACCATTATCTGCCAAATGGTAAGCAGCAGAACAACCTGCTATACCTCCACCAATCACAACCACTTTAGCCTCATGTGGTAGTGATCCCATCTTAATTTTTTAATAAGTCGGATGCCGGTGTGTATTTTAAATCAAATGCGTCAGACACACCTTTGTAAGTAATATTTCCTCTATAAACATTGAGGCCAGCTAAAAAATTTTTATTTTCTACTAGAGTTTTTTTATAACCTTCATCGGCTAGTTTTAATAATAATGGTAATGTTGCTTTATTAAGTGCCATTGTTGATGTTCTTGGAACTCCCCCCGGCATGTTAGCTACACAATAGTGAACAACATCATCAACCAAATATGTAGGATTTGCATGAGTGGTTGGTTTACTTGTTTCTACACACCCTCCTTGATCAATTGCAACATCAACAACTACTGATCCTCTTTTCATAGATTTAATCATCTCTTTAGTTACTAATTTTGGAGCTTCTGCACCAGGAATTAATACTCCCCCTACTAATAGATCACATTCAGAAATTAATTTTTTTAAATCTGTTTTATCACTCTCTGTTGGAATAATTTTATCTCCAAATTGTTTATGAAGTTCCTCTAGTCTTTTTTTGGATTTATCAACTATATAAACATTTCCTCTCATGCCTGTTGCAATTATTGCAGCGTTTTCTCCAACAACACCCCCTCCAAGAATCACAACATTAGCAGGTTCCACACCTGGCGCACCGCCAATTAATAAACCTCTTCCTTTTTGATTTTTTTCTAAAGCATGTGCGCCGGCTTGGACAGACATTCTTCCTGCTACCGCACTCATTGGGGCTAACAAGGGTAATCGACCACTATCGTCTGTAACAGTTTCATAAGCTATACAAATGGACTTTGTTTGCATTAAACCTAGAGTTAATTCTTTTGCTGCAGCTAAATGAAGGTAGGTGTAGATAATTTGACCTTCTCTGATCATTTTAACTTCATTCATTTGTGGTTCCTTTACTTTAACTATAAGTTCAGCTTTTTTAAAGATTTCCTCTGGTGTTTTAATTATTTTTGCGCCAGCTTTTAAATAATCATCGTTAGTAAATCCAGCCTCAAACCCACCGTTATTTTCGACTAATACCTCATGATTTCTACCTGTTAGTGCTTTTACACTTTTGGGAGTTAATCCGATTCTATGCTCTTGAAGCTTAATCTCCTTGGGAACTCCGATAATCATTTATGACTTTGAATAGTTAGATATGCCTGTTCTTAATTTTTCGATAATTTCATCAATATGTTTTTTTTCACATATGAACTGTGGAGCAATAATTAATGTATCCCCAGTATTTTTGAAATTAACACCTGCATCGTAACAATGTTTAAAAGTTTGGAAACCAGATTTTCCTGGCTTATCTTTCATTTTCATTTCTACTCCTCCCATCATTCCATAACCTCTAATGCTTACAACTTCTTTCAAATCTTTTAACGAATGCAATCCGTCTTGAAAATAA
>MDSV01030357.1_pt1 | contig 16473 bp, 21 predicted proteins | sample 810851 | NCBI WGS metagenome assembly MDSV01 (sample SAMN05326640, study PRJNA326480) | marine metagenome | isolation source: seawater | place: Atlantic Ocean: North East | collected 2012 | reverse complement strand
TGGTTGCGGGGGACGGATTTGAACCGCCGACCTTCAGGTTATGAGCCTGACGAGCTACCAGACTGCTCCACCCCGCGATATTTAAATTCTATTTTTAAGCTTTTGAAGCTTTTTAACTCTTTTTATATTTTCTTGTTTAATTCTTTTTTTTCTTTCAGATGGTTTTTCATATGTGTTTTTTAATTTTATAATTTTAAAAAAACCATCTCTTTGAAGTTTTCTTTTTAAAACTCTTAAAGCTTGTTCAATATTATTATCTTTAACTTCTATTTTAATAACTACCTCCAAAAAAGTGAGTAGTTATCACTTTATATTTTTGTTGTCTATCAAATTGATACATATTTTAACTTTTTTTAACTTTAAATTAATTATTTTGCTTTTCTTTCTCTTTTTCTTTCTTTTCTTTCTTTATTCTTCTTTCTGCTTTTTCAATTGCAGCAATTAAATCTTTTTGTAAAAATAGATTCATTGACACAGGATCTTTTGGTGTAAGACTATTATAGTTCCAGTAATTTTTATTTCTTATGCTATTCACTGAATTTTTTGTTACTCCAACAAGTCTTGCAATTTGAGAGTCATTTAATTGATTATGATGTTTTAACAACCATAGAACAGCATCAGGTTTGTCTTGTCTTTTTGATAAAGGTACATATTTTTTTATTTTTTTTTCATCATTAGATATTTCAATATCTGTATTTTTGATTTGAAGATGTCTATTTTCATCACTCGAAGACAATTCTATTTCCTCTTTTGTTAATTGACCGGAAATTATAGGATTGTAAGCCATTATACCTTTTGCAACTTCACCATCTGCTATCCCCTGTACTTCTACTTCGTGTAAATTACAAAAATTTGCAATTTGCTTAAAAGTTAAAGTTGTATTTTCTACTAGCCACACAGCTGTTGCCATAGGCATTAATGGTCCATTTGACATTATTTTTTATTTTCTGATCTAAAATTTTGAAATTTTTTATTGAATTTGCTTACTCTTCCTTTGTCTAATATTTTTTGTTTTCCTCCAGTCCAAGCAGAATGTGACTTTGGATCAATTTCTAATTTTAGAACTTCGCCTTCCGAGCCCCAAGTTGATCTAGTTTCAAATTGACTTCCATCAGTCATTTCAACTTTTATAGCATGGTAATTTGGATGAGTTTTTTTTTTCATATCGAAACTTATAGCAAAAGAATTTAGGAAAACAATTAAAAGTTTATAATGTTTCTAATAATTTTTCATTAATAGCGCTACTAGAGGCTATTACATTAATATTTTTATTTTTATTAATATCAATATCATTTAAAATACCACCAGCTTCCTTGACTAAAATTATACCTGCTGCGATATCCCATATATTTAAATTTTTTTGAAAATCCCCATCAAATCTTCCTGCCGCCACATAAGCCATATCAAGAGCTGCACTTCCTGTTTTTCTTGTTACCATATTATTGGCACTATAACTTTTCTTAATATTTGAACCACCTGTTGAAAATAAACAATTTTCAATTTTTTTTTTTTTAGATACTTTTATTCTTTGATTATTAAAATATGCTCCATTATTTTTTTCAGCATAAAACATTTCATCTTTTATTGGATCATATATTAATCCAGAAACTATCTCATTATTAGATTTTAAAGCAATTGAAATAGCAAAGTGGGGAACTCCATGTAAAAAATTTGTAGTTCCATCAATTGGGTCTATTATCCAAACATTATTTTTGTCTAAATTATTTTGACTTCCATCTTCTTCACTTATTATAGAATATTTTTTTCTAGATTTGCTAAGTTCTTCTATTATTATTTTTTCAGCTTTTTTATCTGCATTTGTTACAAAATCTAATGGACCTTTTGGAGAGATTTGTAGTTTTTCAACTTCTCCAAAATCTCTTATTAAAACTTTAGATGCTTTTTCACTAGCTTTAATCATGATATTAAGATTTGCAGAAATTGTATTCATTTTTATTTATATTTTTTTTATGTATTCTATAGTTCTGGTATCAACTATTATTTCATCCCCACTCTCAATAAATGGAGGCACTTGTATATTTAATCCATTATTTAAAATAGCTGGCTTATACGATGAAGAAACAGTTTGTCCTTTTAGGGCTACATCTGTTGTTTCTACTTTACAAGTTACTTGATTTGGTAATTCAATAGTTAGTGGGTTTTCATTATAAAAACTTATATTAACTTCTAAATTTTCATTTAAAAGTTTTCCTTTATCTCCAACTATTTCTTTTTTTAAATTAATTTGCTCAAAAGATTTAGGATTCATGAAATAATAATTTGCTTCATCATTATATAAATAGTTAAATTTACTTTCTTCTAGCGTAGCTTTTTCAACAGATTCACTTGATCTAAATCTTTCATTCAATTTTGTATTTTTGTTTACACTTTTCATTTCTACTTGTGCAAATGCTCCACCTTTTCCAGGCTTAACATGTTGAGTTTTTAGAACTTGCCATAAATCATTTTTATACTCAATTAGCATTCCTACTCTAATTTCACTTGCATATATCTTCATTTCAATTTTTCTATAGCTTCTAATGGTTTATATTTTTTATTATTCCAAATGTAACCTGAGATAGCCAAAAAGTTAGCTTTATTCAATAAAAGTTTTTTATAATTACTTAATTTAATTCCACCAATGGCTACTATAGGAATTTTTGTTATTTTATTGGCTGATTTAAGAATTTTTATATTGGCTTTATATTTTACTTTTTTCGTTTTAGAGGAATAAAATGCCCCGAAAGCTAAATAATCAGCACCTTCATTTACTGCTTTTTTAGCTAAGCTAATCAAATTATGACAAGTAATTCCAATAATTTTTTTTTTGAGGATTTTTCTTGCTTTTTTTATACTCATATCATTTTGCCCTAAGTGACAACCATCAGCTTTTAATTTTTTTGCAAGAATTGGATCATCATTAACAATAAATTTTACACTGTATTTTTTACAAATTTTTTTTATTTTTTTTCCAATTAAAATTTTATTTTTTTTGGTTTCTTTTTTAACTCTTAGTTGAAAAAAACTTACTTTTTTTGAACTTAATACTCTATCTAATTCATTGTAAAAATAATTATTTTTAATTTTATTAGGAGAAATTAAATATATAAATTTATGATTTATTTTATTGAGTCTCAAGTTCTTCTGACCATTTACCTTGAGCGGCTAGAGTACACATTTTTGCTCTATGATTAAAAATATTTTGTGTACCCTCAACATTATGAATATTTTTTGACCAGAATTTAAGAGCACTTTGTTGTAAAGCTCTTCCGTACGAATAAGTTATTATGAAATTTGTATTATTTTTTATATTTATGTGATTTAAATTTTCTGTTGCTTCTTTTTCAGTTTGACCACCAGATAAAAACGCTATACCAGGAACTTCTTTTGGTACAGAATCTTTTAGGCATTTTAATGTTAATTCAGCCACCTCATCTTTTGAGATTTTTTCATTTGATTTTGATCCTGATAGTATCATATTCGGTTTTAATATAGTTCCTGTTAAGTCAACTTTATTTAGAATTAATTCTTCGAAGCATTTCTTAATAACCTCCGAGGTTTTGTTAAAACATTCTTTTGCTGAGTGTTTTCCTTCCATTAATAATTCGGGCTCTACAATTGGCACCATGCCACATTCTTGCACTAAGGCAGAATATCTTGCTAAAGCATGAGCATTTGAATAAATTGATAGTTTACTAGGATACTTATCAGAAATAATATATACACCCCTCCATTTTGTAAATCTTGCTCCAAGTTTATAGTAATCTTTTAATCTTTCTCTCAAGCCATCAAGTCCTTCAGTAATTTTTTCATCAGGAGAATTAGCCAATACTTTTGCACCTGTATCAACTTTTATACCTGGAACTGCCCCAGTGCTTAAAATTAAATCAGGTATTGTTTTATTTGAAGAGGCTTGTCTTATTGTTTCGTCATATAAAATTACACCTCCTATACAATTTTTCATACTTTCTGATGAAAAAAGTGTTTCTCTAAATAATAGTCGATTTTGAGGTGATGATGATACTTTAACTGCTTCAAGTCTTTTTGTCATTGTACCAGTACTTTCATCTGCAGCAAGAATCCCTTTTCCATTGGAAATTATTTGAAGGGCTATTTTGTTTAATTCAGACATTTTAGTTTATAGCTTTTATACCAGGTAAAGTTTTACCTTCAAGATATTCTAAAAAAGCTCCACCAGCAGTTGAAACAAAGGTAAAAGAATTAATTTTACTAAATTTATTTATTGCTGCTACTGTTTCACCTCCTCCTGCTACTGAAAAAATTTTATCTCTATTTGTTTTTTCAGAAATTATTTCTGAAATTTTTTTTGTTCCATTTTCAAAATTTGGGTTTTCAAAATATCCTGCCGGGCCATTCCAGAGAATAGTATTTGAATTATTAATGATTTCTTTAATCAATGAGATAGTTTTAATTCCTATATCTAAAATTAAATCATCATCCTCAATTTCATTTATATTTTTATTTTTTCCTACTCCTTCCAAACTTTTTGATGTTATAACATCTATAGGATAGTTAATTTCACATTTGTTTAATTTTGATTGTTCTAAAATTTCATTAACTATATTTTTACTATTAGCATCAAAAATAGACTTTCCTATTTTTGATCCAGTGTATTTAAGTATCGTATTGGCCATTCCCCCAACTATAACTATATTATCAAAATATTTTAATAAATTTTTAATAATATTAATTTTAGTTGAGATTTTTGAACCTCCAATAATACATGTGATAGGTTTTTTAATTTCAGATGTTATTTTTTTTAAGGCATTTATCTCTTCTAAAATTTGAAGTCCAAAAAATGAAGGAAGATACTTTGTAATACCCTCAATAGAAGCATGAGCTCTATGAGAACAAGAAAAAGCATCGTTTATATAAATATCACCCAATAAAGAAATCTTTTTTGAGAAATTTTTATCATTTTTTTCTTCCCCTTCATAAAATCTAATATTTTCAAGCATCATTATAGATCCGCTTGGAATCTTATTAATTTCATGAATAGTATTTGCATTAATAGGATTTTTATTAAATAAAACTTCTTTATTTAAAAATTGTGATAATTTTTTTGAAATTGGCTCTAAAGTCATACCTTTAACAACTTGACCTTTTGGCCTCCCTATATGAGTTAATATTATTATTTTTGCCTTTTTTTTTATTAAATGCTTTATAGTGGGTAATATTTTTTCTATTCTTGAAGTTTCAGTTATTGCACCATTTATCATTGGAACATTTAAATCAACCCTTAATAAAATTCTTTTATTCTCTAAAATTAAATTTGAATCTAAAATACTATTCATAAATTTTTAAATTTTATGGATGTATTCTACAAGATTACACATTCTATTGGAAAATCCCCACTCATTATCATACCATGCAGAAATTTTACCCATTTTTTTACCAACTACATTTGTTAGAGTTGCATCAATTATTGCCGAATTAGAGTTATGATTAAAATCAATTGACACTAATTTTTCTTTGACTACCTCAATAATTCCTTTAGATTTTCCATTTGAAGCTTTAATAAAAGAATTATTTATTTTTTCTTTTGTAATTTCTTTGTCTGTGCAAAAAACTAATTCAATTAGAGATACATTGGGGGTTGGAACACGCATTGCTACACCTTCAAGTTTTCCTTTCAGTGAGGGAATGATTTCGCCAATAGCTTTTGAGGCTCCAGTTGAAGTTGGAACTATTGACAAACTGGCTGACCTTGCTCTTCTCAAATCCTTATGTGAGTTATCTAGTATTCTTTGATCGCTAGTAAAAGCATGTATTGTTGTCATGAAGCCTTTTTCAATTTTAAAGCTATTATTTAATACATTTGCAACTGGAGCAAGACAATTGGTTGTACAGGATGCTGCAGAAATTATTTTATCATTTTTTTTTATAGTCTTTTCATTTACTCCATATACAATTGTTTTATCTGCATCCTTGCATGGAGCTGAAACAATAACTTTTTTTGCTCCATTTTTTAAATGAGATAATAATTTATCTTTAGAGTTAAATTTTCCTGTACATTCGAAAACATAATCAACATCATATTTTTTCCAATTTATTTCATCAATGCTTGAATTTTGAGAAAATGAAATTTTTTTTTTGTTAATTATTAATTGCTTTTTATTAAAATTTAAATTCGCATTAAATTTTCCATGTATAGAGTCATATTTTAACAATGAACAGCTGATTTCTGAACTAGATCTATTATTTATATGTTTAATTACTATATTTTTATTTTTGCTTTCAAAAATAGCTCTAACTACCATCCTGCCAATTCGTCCCATGCCATTTATTCCAACTTTTATAGTCATATTTGTTTCTTTAATAGATTTTTAGTTTTTTTGGAAACATTTTTTACCGTTAATCCAAAATGTTTATAAATTTCTTTATATGGTGCACTTTTTCCAAATTCATCAATTCCAAATGTTAAACCATCTGTTCCAACATATTTTTTCCAGCTATCTGTAGATGCTGCTTCTATAGAAATTTTAAATTTACTCTCATTAAGAATTTTTTTCTTATATGAATTTGATTGTAAATCAAAAATATCTTGGCATGGCATTGATATAACTTTAGAATAGATTTTTTCTTTGGCTAATTTATGGCTAGTTTTAATAGCCAAATTAACCTCAGAACCACTTGCCATTATTGTTAATTTAATTTTTTTACCAGTTCTTAAAACCTCATAAGCACCCAAAGAACATTTGTTTGTTTCTAAAAATTTTTTTCTAATAGGATCTAAATTTTGTCTTGTTAAAGATAATATACTTGGAGTTTTAGAATTTTTTAGTGCCAATTCCCAACATTCAATTGTTTCCATTCTATCGGCTGGTCTAAAAACATTTAGATTTGGAATAGATCGCAATCCAGATAATTGTTCTATTGGCTGATGTGTTGGACCATCTTCACCTAAACCAATGGAGTCATGTGTCATTACATATATTACTCTTTGTTTCATTAATGCCGACAATCTAATTGAAGGTTTGCAGTAATCTGTAAAAATTAAAAAAGTTCCCCCATAAGGGATAAATTTGCTATGTAAAGCAAGACCATTCATTATTCCACACATAGCGTGTTCTCTAACTCCATAATGAATATAATCTCCATTAAAATTTTTTGGTTTAATAACATTATGATATTTTGTTTTTGTATTATTTGATCCAGCCAAATCTGCAGATCCGCCTATTAGTGTATTGTTTATTTTTGTCAATGCATTTAAAGTTAATTCAGATGATTTTCTAGTAGCTAAACTTTTTATTTCTTTGATTGCATTTTTTTTTTCATCTTTTAAAATTTTTGAAAAATTATTGTTTAGTAATTTATTAATTTTTTTTCGTTTTTTTTTATAAAATTTGTTCCATACACTTTCTAGTTTTACGCCTTTTTTTCCAATTTTTTTCCATTCATTCAAAATTTTATTTGGGATTTCAAAAGGTTTATATTTCCATTTTAATTTATTTCTTACGAGCAATATTTCATCTTCACCAAGAGGACTTCCGTGCGAAGATGCTTTGCCAGACTTATTTGGAGAGCCAAAACCTATTTTTGTTTTACAAGAAATTACTGTAGGTTTTTTTGCTTTTTGAGCTCTTTTAAGAGCATTAAATATTTCTGATTTATTATGACCATTGATTAAAATGTATTCCCATCCATAACTTTCAAATCTTTTTTTAAAGTTATCTGATACTGCTAAATTTGTTGGTCCATCGATTGATATTGAGTTGTTATCAAATAACATAATTAAATTTTTTAATTTTAAATGACCGGCTAAACTCATAGCTTCATGACTTATTCCTTCCATCAAACATCCATCACCAGCTAAAACATAAGTTTTGTGATTAATTATATTTTTTCCTAATTTTTTTTTCAAAATTTCTTCAGCTATTGCAAAGCCAACAGCATTAGCTATGCCTTGGCCGAGTGGACCAGTAGTAGTTTCGATACCTGTTCCAGGATGATATTCTGGATGGCCAGCACATATGCAATTTAATTGTCTAAATTTTTTTATATCTTTAAGCGAAATACTTTTGTAACCAGTTAAATATAGTAATGAGTAAAGAAGCATAGATCCGTGTCCAGCAGATAAAACGAATCTGTCTCTATTTAACCAATTTGGGTTCTTTGGATTAAATTTTAAGAAATTTTTGAATAAAACTGTAGCTACATCCGCCATACCCATAGGCATACCTGGATGTCCAGAATTGGCTTTTTGAACGGCATCCATTGATAAAAACCTTATTGCGTTTGATAAATCTTTATGTTGTTCGTTCAAAAATTATCCTATCTAGACTAAGAAGACTCAATTTAATAATATAAATATATATATATGAAAACTTCCAGTGAAAAAGAAAAAAAACTTGAAATTGCATTAAAGAGATTAGAAAATTTAAATCTAAATACAAATCTTAAAGAAAATCTAGAAGCTTTGGGAAGTCAAAAAAATCAATTAGAAATTGAAAAAAAAGAAATTTTAAAAAAATATGAAGAACTTTATGAAGATCATGAAAAAATCAAACAAGAACTTATTAACATTAAACAACAAAAAACCAATGAAGAAACGAAAGTCAATCAGTTTTCGGAAAAAATAGATGAATTAAATCAAGAAACAGATACTCTACTTCAAGAAATTGATAAATGGCAAATGTAAATATTAAGTTTAATGGTAAAGAGTTCTTATTGTCATGTGATGATGGCCAAGAAGAACATTTGGTAGAACTTTCAGAACATCTAAATAATAAATTTAATAATTTAAAGTCAGAATTGGGAAATATAGGTGAAAATAAATTATTATTAATTACTTCAATTAAAATTATGGATGAATATTTTGAAACAAAAAAAAAAATTGATGATAAAAAAAATGAATTGGTTAATCTTTCAAATAAGTTTAAAGAACTTAAATCTTTAGTTTATAAATATAAAAATGATAAAGAGTACGAAATTGAAATTCTATCAAAAAACCAAAATGAGTTCAAAGAAGATTTGGAAAAAAATAAAGAAGAGTATGAAAAAATAATTGAAGATGTTGCAGATAAAATTGAAAATTTTATTAAAAAATCAAATTTAGATAATCAAATCCAATAAGTCTTGTGTTGAAATCTCAAATTAGAAAAAAAATTCTAAAAATTAGAGAAAAGAGAAATATTAAAAATTATAAAATTAACTTTAATAATTTTAATAAATTATTGCTACAAATAAAAAATATAAAAAAAAAAATTATAGGAGGTTACTATCCTGTAAATCATGAAATCGATGATTTAAATATTTTAAAAGAATTAGAGAAAAAAAAAATTAAAATTTCATTACCTTGTATTGAAAAAAATTTCAAAATGAGTTTCTTAAAATATTCATTTAAGGATCCATTAAAACTTAATAAATATGGAATTCCTGAACCTTGTACAGGAAAACTTGTTTATCCAGATATTCTATTAGTTCCACTGGTTGCTTTTGATAAAAAATTATATCGCCTTGGTTATGGAGCTGGCTACTATGATCGATTAATTGCATCTTTAAAAAAAAGAAAAAAAATTATTTCCATTGGACTAGCATTTGAATATCAAGAATTTTTTTCTATACCAATAACAAAATATGATCAAAAATTAGATTATATTTTTACAAATAAAAAAATTTTAAAATGAAAATTTTATTTCTAGGAGATATTGTTGGACGTTCTGGATGCGATGCAGTTAAAAATTATTTACCAAGTATAATAAAAAAAAATAAAATTGATTTTGTAATTGTTAATGGAGAAAATGCTGCATCAGAAGGAGTGGGTATTACTGAAAAAATAAGTAATGATTTATACAATATAGGTGTAGATGTTATAACTACTGGAAATCATATTTGGGATCAAAAAGAAACAGTAGATCATATTGACAGAGAAAATAGACTTTTAAGACCATTAAATTTAATTCAAGGTTCGCCAGGAAAGGGATTTGGAATTTTTAATTCAAAAAATGGATTTAAAGTTGCAGTTTTAAATCTAATGGGGAATGTTTTTATGAAAAAATGCGATGATGTTTTTGAAGTTGCAAATAAATTTATTTTAGCCAAAAAATTAAAAAAAAATTATGATTTTTTAGTAGTTGATTTTCATGGAGAGATCACAAGTGAAAAAATGGCAATGGGTCATTTTTTTGATGGAAATGCCACCTTGGTGATTGGAACTCATACACATGTCCCTACATCAGACACAATGATTTTACAAAGAGGTACAGCATATCAAACTGATGCTGGAATGTGTGGAAGCTATGACTCTGTTATTGGAATGAATAAGGAAAATTCAATAAATAAATTTTTAAAAAAAAATTCTCAAAAACATTTTCCAGCAATTGGAGAAGCAAGCCTATGTGGCTCAATAGTTACATGTAATGTTAAAACAGGACTTGCTATTAATATAAATCAATTCATATTTGGAGGTGATTTAAAAAATCTAAACTAATTATGGCAGGACATTCTCATTGGGCAGGCATTAAACATAAAAAAGGTAAAGCAGACAAACAAAGGTCTAAGATTTTTTCTAAACTATCAAAAGAAATTACTGTTGCTGCAAAACTAGGTGACAAAGATCCAGATATGAATGCAAGATTAAGATCAGCAATTCAAGCGGCAAGATCTGCAAATATGCCCAAAGATAATATAGAAAGAGCAATTGATAAGTCATCTGTAAACTCAGAAAGTAGTTTTGAAAATTTAAGATATGAAGGGTTTGGTCCAAATAAAATTGCTGTTATAGTTGAGGCTTTGACTGATAACAAAAATAGAACCGCATCAAATATAAGAACAATATTTCAAAAAAGTGGAGGAAGTCTTGGCACTCAAGGATCTGCTTCTCATAATTTCAATCAACTTGGTGTAATTAAAATAGATAAAAAAGAAATATCAGATGAAAAAATTTTTGAGCTTGCAATAGATTCTGGAGCAGAAGAATGTACTTCAAATAAAATACTTCATGAAATACATTGTAATAAAAGTGAAATATATAATGTTAAAAATAAATTAGAAAAATATGTACAAAATTTTATCTCTACAGAAATAGAATGGATACCTATAAATAGTGTTAAAGTAGAAGGGGAACAGGCTGAAAGTTCTACTCTGTTTTTAGAAACATTAGAAGATGATGACGATGTTCAAAACGTATATACAAATATAGGAATAGGAAAAAGTTAATGCTTATAATTGGAATTGACCCTGGTATTACTGGAGCAATTTGTTTTTTCGAAAATGGGAAAATTATAGAAGTAATTGAAATGCCAAATATGACCGAAGGTAAAAAAAATAAAAAACAAGTTAATGGAGCTCAAATTTCAAATGAAATTATTAAGATTTTAAAAAATCGTGAAAAAAAAGAAGTTAAAGTTATTATAGAGCATGTATCTGCTATGCCTGGTCAAGGAGTTACTAGTATGTTTAATTTTGGACAATCTTTTGGGGTTTTAAAAGGAATATGTGCTGCATTACAATTACCAATGTATTTTGTAAGACCAGCTAAATGGAAAAAATATTTTAACCTTATTAATTCTGAAAAAGATGCAAGTAGAACAAAGGCAATTGAAATTTTTCCTTATTTTTCTTCACAATTAGCGAAAAAAAAAGACTCAAATAAAGCTGATGCAATATTAATATCAAGTTTTTTCTATGAAACTTATAAAAGCGAGGATTAGAAACGCAAGTAAAAGACAAAATCATGACACATTTTAATGTGAACTATCTTAAATGGAAGCAGATATTACCTCACAAGCAGTTGGACTAGCTAGCAATACTGATTTTTCTATAATTCATTTGTTTATTAGAGCTGATATTATTGTAAAAACTGTAATAATAATTTTAATAGCTAGTTCAATTTATTCTTGGGCAATAATTTTTGAAAAAATTAAATTATTTAAAAAAATCAATAATACAACTAAAGATTTTGAAGATAAGTTTTGGAAATCTAAATCTGCTGAAAGTTTTTATAATAGTCTTCCCTCAAACATAGAAGACCCAATGGCAAATGTTTTTAAAAATTCAATGCAGGTTATGCTAAAGTCAAAGAGAAGTTCTAATTTAAATGAAAGAATGTCTAGAATGTTAGAAATTAATATAGAAGAGGAAATGGAAAAAATTGATAAGAGCTATACTTTTCTTGCTACCGTAGGTTCAACGGCACCATTCATAGGATTATTTGGAACAGTATGGGGCATAATGAATTCTTTTCAATCAATTGCTATATCTAGAAATACAAGTTTAGCAATTGTAGCTCCTGGAATAGCCGAAGCTTTATTTGCAACGGCACTTGGTCTACTTGCAGCCATCCCAGCAGTTGTTGCATATAATAAATTTAATAGTGACTCTAGAAAATATTTACAAAAATTAGAAAATTTTTCAAAAAGGTTTTTATCAATAATTTAAAATGGCTTTCAAACTAAAACGTTCATCAAGAGAAGTAATGAGCGAAATTAATGTAACTCCATTTGTTGATGTTATGTTGGTATTGCTTATAATATTTATGGTAACTGCTCCTTTGTTAACTGTAGGTGTTCAGGTAGATTTACCAGAAAGTTCTGCAGATTCTCTTCCTGAAGAACAAGAACCTTTAACTCTTACAATAAATGCAAAGGGTGAAATTTTTATTCAAGAGTCGAAAGTAGATTACGAAAAAATTATTGCAAAAATTTTAGCAGTTTCAAAAAATAGGACAGATACAAGAATTTATGTTCGAGGAGACAAAACAATTAATTATGGGAGGGTTTTAGAAATAATGGGTATGCTGTCAGGCTCAGGCTTTACAAAAGTAGCATTGATTTCAGAACCTTATAAAGAAAGATAAAAAAGTGAACAGAAATGTAATTATTTCATCTGCTTTTCACTTATTTATAATTATTATTGCAACAATGAGCTTACCTTTTCTAACAAAAAAACCCATTGATCTTCCGCCAATTGTATCAGTCGAACTAATTCAAATAACTGACAAAACCAATATACCATTTGCACCAAAAGCAAAAAAAATAATAGAAAAAATTAAAAAAAAAGAAATGGAAAGAATAGTTTCTGAGCAAGCTCCTCCAAAAAAAGTTAAAAAAGAAAAACCAGATGCCATTCCTTTGCCAAAAGAAAAAATTGAAAAAATTAAAAAAATAGAAGAAAAAAAACAAAATCCAGAAAAAATTCAAACTGAAATTAAACAAGTTTCTGAATTCGAAAAAAAAGAACTATTTGATCTAAATAATATAGCTGCGCTTATAGACAAATCTAAAGAAGAGTATGCAGAAACCATGAAAACAAATAATAAAGTTACTCAATCTAGAGATAAAAATATTGACTTGTCTGGTCTGTCTTTAAGTGAAGAAGATGCATTAAAGGCTCAAATTTTTGGTTGTTGGAGTATTCCTCTAGGCTTACCATTTGATAAAAATTTATTAGTGCGCATTAAACTTAAACTTAAACCTGATGGATCTGTAATAAAATCTGAAATATTGGATCATGCTAGAATGAATAAACCTGGACAAGGATTTTATAAAGTGTTAGCTGAGAGTGCATTAAGAGCTGTAAGATTATGTCAACCACTAAGGGTCCCCACTACTGGATACGAAAGGTGGAAAGATTTACAATTAAATTTTGATGCAAAAGAAATGTTGGAGGGTTAAAATTATGAATTATTTAAAAATTTTTTTTTTAGTTATTTTTATTCAATCTAAGGTATATGCCTTAATTGAAATAGATATTACTCGAGGAAATTTAAATCCTCTTCCTGTAGCAGTTTCTCCTTTATTTTCAGATAAAAAATCAAAAATTGAATCTGAAAAAATCCTCAAAATAAATGATTTAGGTACAGAAATATCTATAATTGTAGAAAATAATTTAAAACAATCTGGTTTATTTAATCCTTTAGAAAAAGATGCATTTTTACAAAAGTCAGATATTGCACATTTAAAACCTAGATTTGAAGATTGGGCATTAATAAAAGCTCAAGCTTTAATTACTGGTCAAGTGGAAATAGTAGATGATAAATTAAGAGTTGAATTTAGGTTATGGGATGTTTTAGCTGCAAAAGAAATGCTTGCAATTGCATTTACAACTGTTCCTTCAAATTGGAGAAGAGTAGGTCATATAATAACTGATAAAGTATATGAACGTTTGACTGGAGAAAAAGGATATTTTGATACAAGAATAATTTATGTAGCTGAGGAAGGTCCAAAAACAAAAAGAATAAAAAAACTTGCTATCATGGACCAAGATGGTTTTAATTTAAAATATTTAACTCTTGGTAATGAGCTAGTTCTAACTCCTCGCTTTAATCCAGCAAATCAAATGGTAACTTATTTATCTTACTTTAGGAATTTGCCTCGAGTTTATCTTTTAGATATTGAAACTGGAATACAAGAAGTTGTAGGTGATTTTCCAGGGATGACATTTGCACCACGGTTTTCACCCGATGGTAAAAAAGTCATAATGAGTTTTGCATCTGATGGAAATTCAGACATTTATACTATGAACTTAGAAAATAGAGTAGTAGAAAGAATTACCAATCATCCATCTATTGATACATCGCCATCTTACTCTCCAGATGGAAAATATATTTGTTTTAATTCAGATAGGAGTGGGTATCAACAAATCTACGTTATGAAAAATGATGGTTCAAACGTAAAAAGGATTTCTTTTGGTAATGGTTTATATGGAACGCCAGTATGGTCTCCAAGAGGTGATTTAATTGCATTTACAAAATTGCATAAAGGTAAGTTTTATATTGGCGTTATGAGAACTGATGGAAAAGGAGAAAGATTATTAACAGAAAATTTTTATCAGGAAGCCCCTTCTTGGTCTCCAAATGGCAGAGTTTTAATTTTTTATAGAGAAACAAAAACCGATGAAAAAGGTGAAGGATTTTCAGCAAAATTATGGTCAATTGACTTAACGGGGTATAATGAACGTCAAGTTTTAACAAAAACTGATGCTTCTGACCCATCCTGGTCATCATTATTAAGCAATTAAAGCTTAAATAACTTGATTTTTTAACTTGAAACATCTATTTAGTTGTGAAAAAGTTATATTATTCAATTTAAGGAGCACTAATGACTTTGACAAAAATTTTTAAAAATACTTTTTTGGTAATCGCAGCAGCTTTAATATTAACCGCCTGCGCAACAACAAAAAAAGTTTCTACTACAGGACAAATGCAAGGTGATGTGTATACAGGAACAGACACAGTTGAATATTTAGCTTCGGGTGTTCCAGATAGAGTATTCTTTGCAACTAATGAGTCAGTTTTAACAACTGCTTCAAGAGATACACTTAGAAAACAAGCAACTTGGTTAAGAAAAAATTCAAATATAAATGTTGTGTTAGAAGGTCACGCTGATGAAAGAGGAACAAGAGAGTACAACTTGGCATTAGGCGAAAGAAGAGCTAACGCTGCGAAAGATTATTTAATGACATATGGAATTGCCGCAAGTAGAATTTCAGTAATTAGTTATGGTAAGGAAAGACCTGTAGACTCAGGTTCTAACCCATTAGCTTGGTCAAAAAATAGAAGATCTGTTACAGTTAAAGCTAACTAATTAAAGCTATAAATTTAATAAGACCCTATTGCGAAAGCAATTAGGGTCTTTTTTTTGCCATCATTATAATTAGAAATATTTAAATGTTTATTTTTAAAAAAAAATTAAAAGGTCTTATTTTAATATTTTTATTTCTATCAATGCAAAATTCCTTTTCTGAAGATCAAAACGTTTTTGAGATACTTAAGGTAATACAAAAAGATTTAAGAACTCTTGAAAAAGCAGTTTATTCAGAATCTATGACAGAAAATTCTAATACCTCAATTGAATTAGATCAAAATTCAGAAGAAGTTTTAACAAGACATTTGCTAAAGTTATCTGAAATTGAAAATCAATTTAAAGATTTGACTAATAAATTTGAAGAAATAAATTTTAAGCTTGATAAATTAACTAACAGATTATCTAAAGTTCAGGCAGATAATCAATTAAGATTTCAAGAATTAGAAGAAGGAGTGGTTAAAGAAAATCAAGATCAAAATACATTAACCTCAAAAACAATTGATGAGGAAAATAAAATTTTACCTGGATCTTCTCAACCACAAGATTTAGGATCAATTTCTTATCAAGATACAGCTACCAATGAACAAGTTCAACAAACACAGTCAATTGAAACTACTAGTACAGTTGTTTCAGAAATTGTGGTAACTGAAGAAAAAATATTGCCTGAAGAGTCTCCAGAAAAACAATACGAGTTTGCAAAAAGTTTTTTACAAGTAGGAGATTATAATACTGCTGAAAGAGCCTTTAGTGAATTTGTAAGCACTAATCCAGATCATGAATTAGCTGGCAATGCTCAATATTGGTATGCAGAAACATTTAGAATTAGACAACTTTATACCGATGCTGCTTCTGCATATTTAGAAGGTTATCAAAAGTATCCAAAAAGTGATAAGGCTCCTATAAATTTATTAAAACTTGGTGTATC